>Ga0187217_1000400_pt1 | contig 18404 bp, 19 predicted proteins | sample 15SPOviralmetaG_FD_130165 | JGI IMG/M metagenome (GOLD analysis project Ga0187217, IMG submission 130165) | Marine viral communities from the oligotrophic San Pedro Time Series (SPOT) site, San Pedro Channel, CA, USA - 15 SPOT_SRF_2010-09-15... | ecosystem: Environmental > Aquatic > Marine >... | reverse complement strand
GCTATTGCCTACAACTACTGTAGTAATGCTTACACTCAGCCTGTTTAGAAGGCTTTGAGCTAAATCTTCAATGTTGCTGCTTTTGAAACGAGAAACAGCTTTTTTGTTGGAGCCCGATCCTGTATCAAACTGCTTTACATAACCCGCTGGAGTTTCTGGAGTAATTAGCTCTTTTTCGATTACCCATGAACCTGTATTTGTAAGATCTTCAATGTCACGACTAAAAGTAGTGTCCTTGTCACTTGAAGAAAAAAGCTTATAAGTGGTTGTGCCACCGATAGCTCCCAGCCCTGAAGACGTGATCCCGCTGCGCGATCCATAAAATGCTTGAGCCTTTTTGCGGCTTGCGTATTTTGCCTCGTCTAATACGCATTTAACTTCAGTCTTTCCCTCGTCGCCTTCAGGTAGCAGCTGTGCCCGTACCTGCGGCTCAAACGTCGGGTTAGGACGCATCCCAAAATCATTGCCGCAAAAAGCGTACACACCAAATGTTGTCTGGTTAGCTGGCTTCTGAGTCGCGGAAAAATGCTGAGTTATATTATTTCCGACACGAACGCCAAACACTTCTGAACCGGCTAAGTTGCTGCTATTTCCTACGTCTTCGCTTGCATTTCGCCCGTAAACGTGATCTCCTGGTGCAATGCGCGTTGTAAGACCACTTGCATATCTTGCGTATACTGCCATCCTCGAACCAATCTGGTTGGCAGTTGTATTGCCAAAGTCATAGCTAGTTAAAGTATTGCCACCAGACGCAAAATTGCTGGGCTCAATAGCGGCTATTGGTCCCTCACCGACCAGAAAGATCGCCCGTAGCATCTGCGATCCACCCAGGCTATAAATTTGCGACCAGAGCAGTTGCGTATTAACTCGAACGCCGCCATAGACAATAGATGCAATCGTTTCTTTATTTGTATAAACAAGCGGAATAATTGATCCTAAGGTTGAAATCTCTTGCGTTGAATTGAAGCCGTATCTTGGTGCAAAGCGTTGGTTCTGTGTTGTTGTTTGGCCGCCGCTACTTGTCGCCCTTAATTCGGGCGGTCTGCCTGGTTCGTTTTGGTCAAATGATGGCTTTGGTCTTAGCAGCGTCGAAACAACAGTTAGGCCAACGCCAATTACTAAATTGGCGATTGCAATAATTGTGGCTGTTTCAAGTACCCCTGCAATAACAGCAGGTTCAGGAGCTTCTGCGCTGCGCTTTCGTACCTCAGCCTTAAACCAGGAATACTCCTCATCAGTTAGCCCCAGCATCGAGGCAAGATACTTATCAGATGGAAGTAAGCTGCTCATTTCACAAATCGACGATACTGAGATTCTCGCATGGCTCGTGGTGGTAACCAGCACACGCCACGCTTGTGATGAACAACTAAAACGCCGTTCTCTACTACGATACCGACGCCAAGACCGCTTGCGCCATTTTCAAACATGCAGACTGCATGCTCTTCCATTTCTGGCAATACCTCCGTTGCTTCATTCCATAGCGCCTGCAATTCTTCCCATTTACCTGCAGTTGCTAATTCCATCCACTTGTAATCAAACGGTGGGTGATAAACACCAACTGAATCCAATATCGCCCAGACCATGATTACACAATCAGCACCCCGGCCATGCTTCGGGTGCTCCCCAAATGAATGAGGCAGGCCAACCCAGGGCTTCCAATCAATCATCAGCTAACGACCAACGAACCAGATGTTGGTAACGCCCCAACAAGTTTGGTGTTCAAGACACGCCTTGGAACGTCTGACGCAACAGCATCCAGCGGTGAAGTTAGTTTCAACAGCACCTTCTCTGTATCCATGTCGTAACTAGCGACACGCCATAGCTCAGATCGAATCAGTGCAACATCACTAAAGTTCGTCACATCGAGGCTGACAGTTTTTAGATTCAATAACCAACGGCTTTGAACGGCTTCTGCAAAAATGTTTACGCTAATTTCGTTAGTGGCAGCGCCTAGCACTGCTTCGGATCGGTCGCCGCCCTTACTGCCTGCACCAGTCGAAACAGCAAAGGGCAGAAAGCTATATGTGACTCCGCTGTAAGTTCTTGTTAAATTGACTGAAAAATTTTGATAGGCGTAAACGGTTGGTGTGGACGAGTCCTGCATAAACCGTGCATAGTTGACGAAGGCAAATGTGCCCATTAGCTAAGTCCTACTTTTTTCCTTGTTTTAACACTACCTTGTAAAGCCGAGAGTGTCAGCGATCTGCCGCGTTCAGCCGCCTGAGCCATGCCCTGACGATGCTGTTCTGCTGTGACGTACTCGACGTTATTTATGACCGTCGATTCATATCGAATGTCCAGCGGTTGCATGGCTTTGGCTTGCTGGTTGTTCAGCTGTTCGCGGGTGCTAGCAAAGGCTGGTTGGCGGTCCAGCTGTTCGCGGGTGCTGGTAGCGGCTTGCTGGTTGTTCAGCTGCTGACGGGTTTCGCTATTAGATAGCACCCTGCCGCTGGTGGATGGAACCATGAGCTCTATTCCACGTTCGCCCACGATGTAGGGCTCGTTTGCGGTAACTGGGCCGCCGTTTGCACGAAGACCTCCTCTTGAAGCTATGTCCGTAAAAATATCGCCACCGCCGTTTGCACGAAGACCTCCTCTTGAAGCTATGTCCGTAAAAATATCGCCACCGCCACCACCGCCACCACCGCCACCGCCACTTAAACCTGCAAAAGCTTTGGCCAGACCAATAGCTATGTACGTTGCAATCATCTTCGCAGCTTCCCTAAGCAGGATCTGCCCTATGTCTTTCAAAAAGTCAGAAAAGACTTCTTGAGCTGTCTTTGTGCCTTCAATCAGACCCACAACGCCATCTGTGAGAGCGCTACCCACAGCATTTCCAATACTCTGTGAGACCCGAATTGACAGCGCCTCAAGATCTTCAAGCTCCCGTTTGGCGTCCCCTATGAAATTGGCAATCTTGACGCCAGGCTCGAGCGCTGCTTGAGCACGAGCATCCACAGCAGTTGCTTGACTCTCAGCAGCAGCGCTGATAGCTACCTGCTGTTCGGGAGTCGCTTGCTTCAACAAGCGGTTCCTTTCCCGCAGAATTTCAAGCTTTTTAAGCTCGGCTTGAATCAGCTCGGGAGCGACTCCTTCAGCTTGCAACCTGTTACGTAATTTAAGATTTTCAATTTCGCTCTCGATGTCCCTTACTTGAAGCGCGCTTTGCTGAATGAACTGCGTGGCTTCCTCCACGCCAAGCCTCTCGCGCTTTAGCTCGTTGATTCTCTCGAGCTTGGTCATATACACCTCACTCTGCTTCAGCACGGCATCCATCGCACGCTTGCGCTCGCTTTCACTTAACTGCTCGCGGTTATTGATCCCTGCTTTGATCTCATCCAGCTCGCGGGCGGAAATTGCGATCTGAGCTAGGTTCGCTGCTTCAAGAGCGGTGCGCGCTGGAGTGAAAGCAGCATCAGCGTTGGTTGAAACTGCGTCGTAAGTGAATTTGAGCTCTGCAAGCTGATCCTCGTACTGCTCAACTGCGACTTTTGGGAACGCTGCTTTGGCGATGCGCTCAAAGGCTTCCACAGTCTGTGCTTCGGTGATTGCGACCTGCAACAAACGTACGCGGTCCATGGCGCTAGCCACGTTGCTCACAGCTTCGGCGTAGCGTTGCGTAGTCGCAGCTGCGTCAGGAAGCTCAGTATTTGCAGTGGAAGCTGCCTGGTTTTCGCTAGCACGAGCAGCTTGTGGCCCAGTTGGGCTGGCTGTCGACGCTCGGCTCCCGTGAAGGAAAATATTGCCTGTTTTAAGAGAAGTGGCTTGGACGCCGCCCGCACCACCTAAGGAAGGCGTACCTACAGGTGTAGGGACGAGCGTGCCAGCAGGTACAGCAATGTCAATAGCACCACCACCAGAGCGCCTGCCGTGCACTTCCTGCTCTCGAGCCAGTGCTTTACGCAGCTTGGCTTCGTCAAACATATTCTTGACATCGATCTTGGCATTGCTCAGCTGGATGTACTCGAGTCCCTGACCTTGCCAAGCCTTGATGATGGCGGTTGCCTCATCAACGACAGCCTGCTTATTGCCGGTGGGGCTTCGTATGTCAAGGTGAGGTCCGGTGCTACGCCCTGTGCTTCCAACCAAGAAACCAGCAGATACACCAGAGGCAGCGGGTGTAGTACCGCCGGCAGCCCGTTGCCGCGCATCGGCAGAGTCCTTCTCATAATCCGCGGACTTTTTGCGAAGGTCTGCGATCTTCTTCTCAGTCTCGTAGCGATAGTCGCTGACGTTTTTTTCTAAATTCGCAAGCTCAATGACAAGTGTCTTCTTGGCCGCCTCGATCTGAAGCTCTCCACGCTCTCGGGTGGCGATGTAGTTGTCGAGGGCTTCCAGAGCAGCACGAGAAGCACCTTCTTCTCCTTCGAGAAGCTTGGCGTTGGCCTTTTCGATCTGCTTGATGCGGATCTCGCCGGCGAGGCGGAAAATTTGGACTTCTTTTTGGGCTAGAGACTGGCGCTGTCCGAATAGGTCGTTGTCGAACTTGCGGCGGAGCTCAAAAATCTGTTTTTCGAGATTGTTACGTTTGTTGGCCTGGAGCCTGACATCTTTTTCAGCTTGTTCACGATCACGCAGAGCGTCTACACCCCTGAGCTGCGCTGTAATCGCGGCTTCTTCTTTTCCTAGCTTTTTCAGTTTTTCCCGGGCGCGTTCCTCAAAACGTCCTATTTCGGCGCCAGATACGGCGGATAGGAACTCACCAAAACTTTGAATACCGGGTTTGAGCTCTTCCTTTACTTTTTTTATTTTCTCTCTTACTTCATCTAACTCCTTTATATTACGACTATAATTAGAATTAACAATAGCTTCCCTAAAATCACGAGCTGCTTTAGTGGCACTGCTAGCTTCATCCCCCACGTCTTTGTACGTGGTCTGCAAACTACGTAACGCTTCAGCTGCTCGCTCGTTCGATCTTTGATTTTCTTGAGCGCGGCGAAAACGTCCAAAAAGGTCTATAAGGACGGATAGGCCCACCTGAATGACAGCTATCCAGCCCAGCGATTTAAGAATGGATAAACCGGCGGCTTTAGCACTGGCTCCAAGGCCACGAAAGCTAGCAGCAGTTACGTTTAATTTAGTGCCTGAACTTACTGCTTGTTTACCAACAGTAGCTAGTTCGACGCTTAATGCCTTAAGTGCAACGGCCACAGCTGGAATAAGCGTAGCCGGGCCTACAAGTGCTGTAGCCAGTCCGGCAAGCACAAGTATTAGTTTACCTAACGCTACAACTACTGCCGCAATAGAGGCTACAAGTACACCTAGCGTAGTACCTAAACCACCTACAGCAGGTATTACACTACTTAAAATAAACTTACCGAATAGTGCTAACTGAGTTAGCGCGTCGAATCCTACGCGCTTGAGGAGACCAAGAACAGCAGCGACCTCGGAGAAATACTGGACGATGGGCGTGTTAAGGAAACGCGCATAGAGGTTGAATACGGTCGCAAGGCTCGGGGCAAGCGCGCCCACTACGCTGGCGATATTGGCAAGGGCAGATGCAAGCGCCTCAAAGGTGCCGACTTTGATCCTAACGAAAGCTTCGGCAATGTTCTTGAAAGCGTCGACAAGGATTAGCGCGGTGGGTTTTAAAGCCTCAATTGCTTGAGCCAGTGCACCGACGGTGCGTTGAGCCACTTCTTCAAGCTTCGTAAACCCAAGCTCCGCCACCTTGGCGGCGGACGCTGCCGCTTTGCTTGGATCACCGGAGCCTATACCTGTGCGGCCGGCAGTGAGCCCGACAATGAGGCGACCAGAAGTCCCAACAGCCTTTCCAGCCGCAGAAGCAATATCAAAAAGCTGCTTGCGAATGCGGAATAGCGATTCAAAGACAGAGGACAGGCCAGCAAGCAGGGGATCGAGTAGCCCGCGCCCGAAGTTTTGCCCGATCAGCTCACCGAGGTCAGCGATGTTAGAGACAACACCCGAAAATCCCTCAGCAGCGATCCTTTGGCCTGCTACGGCAGCAGAAAGACGCTCTTCGAGGAACTTGACTACACCACCGGAAGCTGTTTTTGCTTTTTCTATATCTTCATCGCTAATACCTAGCGATTTAGCTAAGTACGAATCCTCGGTTATATCAGCACGAAGAATAGAACCAATTTCTTGACGAGCCTGATAAAGAGGGATACCAAAAGTACCAAGTGCCGCAGCAAAGTTAATCGCCAGATCTTCAGCTTCTTTTAGGCCGCCTCCAATTACACCGACTTGCGCAGCAACAATACCAAAGACTTCAATAACCTCGTTTGAGGTCACGCCAGCTAAGGCGATAGACCGTTCTCGGATGGAATCGATATTCTTTTTTACCGCGCCTGTGAGCGTTAGGATCTTTTGGTAGGGATCTGTAATCTCTTTACCATCAGCAAATACTTTATTAGTAGATGCAAGTGTTGTCTGTGTTTTAAGAATAGTCTCGCGCAGCTTTATCTCACGACCTATTGTGTTATTAAAAAAGCCGTTCCATGCTGACTGTAGTATGTTTACAGCTTCTTTTATTGCGAATGTAGCAAGACCTAATTTAGCTAATACTGTAATTAGCTGGTTACCTTTAGATGCAGCTAGCTGAAAGCTAATGGCAAGAATGCTGCCTGCTTTTGAGGTCTCCTTTAAGGCAGCACCTGTTTTGGCTGCTCCTACGGAGCTTTTAGCTAGCTTTTCAAATTGGTCAACTTTGTCACCTATACCCGGGATATTTTTACTTACTCTGTAAAATGTTTTAATATTGTTTGTTGTTGATTTTATATCACCGCTGATATTGCTTAGCCCTTTATTAAGCGCGCGTAAGTCGATATTAAGTTTGCGTTCTCTTGTGGCTTTATCTGCTACCTGCGCTACTTGCTTTAGCCCACGTTCAGCGGCCTTAGTATCAGCTATTACGTTGAGCCGAAAATCAGACACGAGAAACTATGCGCTACTCGTATGTTACGCAGAATCGGAAGCGCTAGCTGCTAAGGCGGCGTAGACATGCAAAGGAATCTGGCGTTTACGGACGAGCTCGGAAAGAACAAACTTGGTGGGCGCGTCGGGGCCGTCGGCAGTAGCAGCCTCAGGCTTCCAGTCAGGGAAAGGAAGGAACTCACGAGGCTCAATGTTGGGCGCAGGTCGTTTGGACCCGGAAAACCCATGAGCAACCTGTATCAGCACACCGGTGAGGCGTGCTGCGGTCACACTGTGAACATTGGCACGCTCACGGTCATAGTCATCGATCTTCCGCAGCAACCAGCGAATTGTGCTGATCGGAGTGCGAAGAAAGCGCTCGGGGGTGAAATCGCCTCCAATAACGGAGGACCGGACTCGGAAATAGATCGCGTCCCAGTCCGCCAGTGGAGCACGAAGTGTGTCCTCGGCGTTCTTCAGCATTTGCTCGGGGTTCAGCTCGGCTCTTCGGGCTCCGGGGCGTTTCCCTCCGACTTTGGCCAGCCGTCACGTTCCCAGGTAACCAGCTCGAAGATCTGCTCCATTAAGCGGCTAGGAATGGCTTCTGTGTCGTTCTCAGTCCAGTCGGATAGCTTTTGCCAGTCCTTTTGACGAGGTAGTTTTGCTTCACCGCGATACTGCATGAAGAGCGTAACGAGAGCGATCTGCTGCTCTACTGCGCCAACTGAATCACGCTGTAGCTCTTCAAGTTCGTTGGCGTAATCGTATAGGAGCTCCTGATTATCTTCGGCGGAATTACCAAGAAGTTCAATTGCTTCTTTTGTTGTGATTTCTTTATCTTGAGCAATGCGCTTAGCGAGCTTAAGCGAACGGAATGTTGATTTGGATTGTTTACGCCCTATATCTTCAATACCCTTAGCTTCACCTGGCACAAGGTCGTGGTACACCGGAAACCGAAAAGGACCAATCTCGTAATACTCCTCAGGGGAAAAGAGCAGAGACGCGTACTTAGACATGGACTAAAGGGAGATCGACGGACCATGACCTGAACGGCTCGGGTTGATTAACGAGCTCGTCAGGCAATTCAACCATAACGCTAGCAGTTTCATACGCTAGGCGTATAGACTTGAATGGGATCAGGGGTTCCAGGAACAAGGCGCCGCAGTGCAGTGTGTCGTCTTGCTCTTGGCAATTCACTGCAAACACCATGTGGGCAGCGTCCATCAGAAGGTCGTGTTGCATCGGATTGTCTAAAAAAAAAAGCCCTGCAAAAGCAGGGCTAAAGGATTGGCTCCTCCTTAGTCTGACTGCTAAGCGGTCTTGAAGAGGCTTGTGAAACCTTCGAGTGGGAAGAGCACGCCAGAGGCAGAAGGGTTACCACTGCCGTCGAGAGCCTGCTTGATGGCGCCGTCTGCCACGCGAAGGCGGTAGATGGTGTCAGCAGCCAGGTTGGCGGTGGGGTTGATGGTGACCACGTTGCTGCCGACACCACCCAAGGTGACAGTGGCAGGTGCGAGGACACCGGTGTCTGCGACCTCGAGGCGGAAGCCGCTGCCATCGGTCTGGCCCAGGCTGAGCTGCGCGAGCGCGGTCGAGCCATCACTGGTGTAGGTGACAGTGAGGTTGTCACCCACAGCAACCGAGTCCTCATTGGCTGCGGGATCCACGGCATAGCGACGGTCACCGGAGCTGGCCGCAGTGAACAGCAGGCTCGACTGTACGCCACCGAAGGCGAGTTGCGTGGAACCAGCGTCGTAGCGGCCGAACACTGGGCGACCTCGGGACATCAGGTCGAAGGACACCTCGGTGAGGCCCTCAGCTGTGAGGTTCTCGTTGTAATTCATCACCACAGCGTTGAAGCCGGTGAAGTCATACATGTAATTGCCGGATTGACCGTAAGTCTGCCCGAGCTCCTTTAGAAACTCAACGTAGATCTCGTAATCCTTGTTGTAGCGAGCTTTTTCGATGAGGCTGAAACCTTCTTCGTAAGCACCACGGAACTGGGGGCAGTTCTGACCGGCAGGGATCTCTGTGTTCTTCAGGAAGTAGGCAGTCACAGATGCCTGCACCGTAGAACCGGTGATCAGCGAATCGCCCCAGCCATCGTCACCCAGGAGACGGAACTCTTGGTTGTTGTCGTTGATAGCGAAGGTGGTGTTGCTCACACCTTGCAGCTCGACGTAACGGGAGCCGGCGTCGAGTAAGGGCAGGGTGACCAGACCGGCGGTGTCGCGGGTAGCGAAATAACGGCAGGGTGGGGTCAGGTCCACGGCGCGGACGAGGGTCCGGTGAGCCTTGTGGAAAGACAGCCCGATGGCATAATCAGCCATGATTTGTACTCCTTAGGGGATCGGGGGATTGAGAACGGGGCCAAGAATGGACACCGTCAAGGCCTCGTAGGTGGCCTCAGTCCGGGGTGTGGGGGTAACACTGTCCCGGGGGAAAACGCGGGCCAAACGTCTGCTGATGTCCAGCAGCGTAGTTGGCATGCGAGTTCCCTTTCGAGTGCCGTAATTCGTGAAACGAATCGGCCAGCGCTCGAAGGACACAACGGCTCCGACAGAGCCAGGTGAAGTGATCTCAGGCATGTCCGAAATCGTGCACTCGATACCGGTGACTACCCAGTCAGAAGGCACCATGTAGACCCCGACGACGTAAACCGCTGGGATACGAGTGCCATCAGGCAGTGAGTAGTACCCCGGCCAGTCGGCTTCAGGACGCAGAGTGGTTCCGTCGCTCTCGTAAAGGTTCAGGATGTAGCGCTCGATGGTCGTGCGTACATCTCGGACCTGAGGGCATGCGGTGATGACAGTCACTGTTGCTGCCTCCTCAACGCTGCTCGTAAGAAACGCTGATACTGCTCGGGAGTTTCCTCCAAAGGAGCTTTCGTCCAGGGGCGCCCGGGGAACCGGAGCCCAGAGGTAGAAACTCCGCCCTCGTGGACTTGCGCGGCGTACTCCACAGGCCAGGTGAACGTGATCGAGCCATCGGGATTGATGACGCGCGTCTGGCTGGCGCGAAGGCGGCCGGTGTCAACGATGTCCCGCACTTGTGGCGGGGTGGGGTAGCTCCACTTGGCGGCGGAAATCTCCTCCGTGAAGCGGGTATCGAGCCAGCTGGCGAGTTGCTGCGTGGCCTGGGCAGCGGCAGCGCGGAGCTGGTTGTTGAGCGGACGCTTAGCCATTGCTCGGACCTCCAATTACACGAAATGTGCCTTGAATAGATTGCCGAATGTCCTGATAAGCAGCGTTGTCCATATTGAGCTCAAAAACGAGCTCAAAACGGCCGTGATAACCGTTAATGACGGCTTCAGCTTGACTGCCATTGGTAATCCGCGTGTCTAAACGCGCAGGATTTAGTAACCGACCACTGCAGTTGTAACTAGAGTTGTCAGCACCTGACTGCCCATTCCAAGAAGGGGCTTCAAGGTTTAAAGCTGCCAGGTATTCGACAGTCTCAGACGTTTGAATCGTGTTTCCGGTAGCTGGATCCACGCTGATCTGGGTTCCACCGACCTCGAAAGCCAGCTGAGCATTCCCCCAAGGGGCGTAGTTGGCAATAGTGGTGGCGGAAATAGCCATAGCTACAGCGCGAAGCCAGATAAAGGCAATGTGTCTTTCAGCCGTTCATACTCCTGTCCATAAAGACTGGCTTTGAAACCGGTGCCGAAAGGTTGTCCTGATTGACTGCCGACCTGAAGGCCGACTTGCATCACCCGGGTGGAGAGGCTATGGGCTGCCAGATAGCTGACAGCCTCGGTGTGGACTTCGCCCCATTGAGTTTCTGGGGTGGCACGCCCCGCCTCTGCGATCGCTCCCGCGACAATGGTGAGAGTGAGCTCACCGAACTCGGGGAACCGAGCCAGGAAATCGCTTGAGGTGGGGACAGTCATCAGCCCTTGCCTTCCGAAATGGCCGCGACGCGCTTGTTAATCGCGTTGATGACGCGGATGCGTTGCTCACCTCCCTCCCAGCGGCGAAGCTGGGTGACGTCGAAGCTGTTCTCCACAAGACTCATGGCCTGAGTTACAGGCATATCGGCAAGGGAGTCCGTTTCAGATGGGGAAGCTTCAGCAACCACAGCTTTCTCCTCTTCCTCGATGCGGAGTGCACCGAGTTTGAGCAGGGACTTGACGTAATCGTAGTTCTTGATTTTCTCCCAAATAGCTTCGGGGAAATCGCGATTGACTCCAGACGTGACCTTGATGTTAGATGGCTGTCCCTTCTCTTCAATGAAAGAGAAGCCAATCGTGCACTCTTTGTCCATCGGAGGACTTTCGAGTTCAGGTCGGTAAACGAGAATCATTACTACAGAGGTGAGAGAGCCAAAAAGCAAGCATGAGCTTGCAGACCTTTATCAGGCCTTTTCGAGCACAAGTGCGCTCTTGGGGTAGTAGAGGGACATGCCGCCGGTGCGAGCATGAGCTGCCACGGTGAACTCAAGCTCCTGCCGCACAGGGGGGAAGAACTCGAGAGGCTGCGGAATGTGCAGCTGCAGCTTGTCGGGGCTGCGGTCGTAGCAGATGATCCGGTCCTTGGACAAGAAGCCGCCAGACTTGGAAGCCTCGAGCTCGTTGATGGGCTCGATGGCGGTGATCATTGGGTTAGTACGCAGGAAGAACTCCATCACCGTGGTGTCGGAGGTGGTGCTGCGTGGGGTTGTGGAGATGACGCGATAGACGTCGTAGGGCACCAACATCGTGTTGGGCATCTCCTTCATGTTGCTGTTCTGCACAAGACGAGTAGGAGCCTCGTTGAGCAGCTGCAGCATCTCATCGGTGGTGATGTCAGAAGTGTCGAACCAATGGTCCGGCACCAGCTTGTCCACCTGATCGTTGTTGAAGAAGCCCTTCATGCCTGAAGGAACCTCGCCGAAATAGGCGATCTCTTGCACTTTCTCCTCGTAAGCGCGGCGCACAGCGTTGGCGCGGCGTTGCTCGAGGTTCATGCCCGGCACCATGGCGGCGGCGCGGGTTTCCTGCACGGTGTAGGCGAAAGAACCACCCAGGGAGCGGATCGGGTGCGTGACCTCCTTACGGAGCACGTCTGCCCGAGGCAGATCCTTGGCCTTGTCGCCAATCACCTTCATCGAGCCTTGCTTGTCGAAGACGCGATAGGTGTAGGAATCAGCGCCATTGCCCACCTCGGATGAGACGGGGATGATCGCGCTGTATTTGATGTCGGCGTACTCAACCTCGAAGGTGCGAGCCAGGATGGTTTCCAGTTCGCGGGCGAGAAAGAGACCGACCTCGTCATTACGGATTTCTGAAGTCATTGGAGGGGCTCCGTGATCAAGTGTCGGCGGTGAAAGTTACCCCGGGGATGTCGATCTCCAGGAGTACCAGACCTGCGCTACTGGTTTCAGATAGCCAACGAGCTCCGCTCGCGAGAGCGAAGGTCTTGTTAGCTACGGCGGTGTCAGTAAAGCGGCCTACGTAGGCGCCATCCACAGTGCCGGAATGGTCAACACCGAAGAAACGCACGGCATCACCGAGCGCGATGGCAGCGGTGCTGTACACCCAAACAACACCCTTGGACAGCACGTTGACGGTCTGAGTGTCGGGGTAGCCAACACGGGAGGAACCATCAGCGATGATGTTGGTGGGGTTGGGGGTGTAGGCGGAAGAACCGCTGACGCCCTCGAAGGTCATGCCGTCGATGGCAAGGCCCACAACGCCAGTGCCGCTGGTGGCCAGGGCGACCGCGAACGGATCGTTCGAGGTGGGGGTGTTATCGGTGGCAACCAGGGAGCCGAAAGGAATAGCGGCACCGGACTGGTTGTAGTAGCTGCGAGACACATAGGCCTGCAGATCAGCAATCATGCCTTCGTGACCAGCGGTCAGTTCGAGCGGATAGCTGCCTTGTGCACCAGAAGGACTGGTGACAGTGGTAGGGGTGAAAGTTACGGCCATTGAAGGGACTCCTTACTTGGTGGCGGTGAGGGGACGTTTCCAAGCCTCAACCTGCTTGGCCCGGTAGGCAGAAACAGGGTCGGCGGCACCGCGACCGGCACCTTTCAGTGCGTTACGAAGAACGTTGGTGCTGTCTTCGCGGTCAGCGGAGTCCTGATTGATGGTTTCGCTCTCGTAGTCCTCTTCCTCTTCGTCGTGTTCCTCTGCGGAATCAACGTGAGCAGCGAGGATGCCTTCGACCACGCCTTGGATGTAGGCGGGCTCGGCGTCTTCGCGAGGTGCGGAACCGGTCAGGTTCTCGTAAGCCTGGGTGTAGAGCGTGGCGTCGTCGATGCCGTCGAACGTGAAGTCCTCGGCAAAAGCGGGAGCCAGACGCTGCAGGGTATCCAGGCGCGCCGCGACGAGCTGGTCGAGCTCGGTGGTATCGATGCGCGGGGTGTCGGAAGACGCGAGCTCTTCTTCAAGAGCGTCGGCACGACCTTCGGCGGCTTCTTTTTCGAGAGCCAGAGAATCGAAGTCGGCCTGCAGAGAATCAAGCTTGTTGGAAAGCTCATCGCGCTCGGTGGCGAAAGCCTCCAGCTGGCGCCCCATGTCCCGGGAGTAGGACTGGACCGCACTAGCTGTTTCTGCGGGCAAATCGATCTCCAGGCCGTCGAGTTTGACGGTTGCCATAACGGGAGATGCAGTTGAACTGGACTGGGGCGCCATTTCTTGCTCGGTGGGGTTGGCTACAGCATCAGCTGTATCCATACGATCAAGCAAGAGTCGAACCTCCGGGCCAGCCCGGCCGCGGGGGACGATGGCGATGTGGTTCACACGGATGTTGCGCTGAACGCCGGCGTACTCTTCGCCCTCGGGAGTAACCCCGGGGGTCGGGTCGAAATCGACCTTGTAACCGGCAGATACCTGGCTGGCATCCTTTCTCTTGATCTTTTCAATTGCTTCGTCGTCTGTGACAAGGAGCGCAACTTCTACAAAACCATCGTTGTACCTAACTTGACTACCGGAATAGCCAACTTGGAACTTCTTAGTGTTTAGAGAATCGAGAAGAACAGGAGGGTGACCCCACGTTGCGGGTTTCATCCCGAACGTAGATAAAGAATCCGGGTTACTGACCTCTTCAGGAGGTCGGTACTCGCGGACCTGGGAACCATCAGCACGACGATAGAGTTGTGTACCTACACGGGCGGCGCGGGACCACACTCGGAGATAACCCTCCGGTGTGATCTCGCTTCCCGTTATGGGCGCAAAATCGTATCGGGTTACTGATGTTTCCATGCGTTAAATCTTACCTGTTACTGTGAAATTTGGTAGCTTTATACGAAGAACGGCTATCGCAGTTGGCAATTCACAGACAGTTGACGCTGTGCCGGCGCATCCGCGCATTGCGTGAGTACCGAGGGTTTACTCAGTTAAGAGTGGCTGGAGAATTGGGAATAAGTCAAGCGGCTTATTCGCGGTTTGAAAAAGGAGAAGTGGAAATATCAGTAATGAAGCTCATAGCTTTATGTGAAATTTACGATATTACTTTTCAATCACTGCTAAGAGACATCTAAATTACTTCTACCCAAGAAGTATCTAAGAACAGTTTTCCGCCGTCATTAGTAGGTGTAGCGGCAATAAGGAAAACGTCACTGACACCAGCTATGGTTCGCCCGAGTTGAAAATTAAAATTATTAATGTCACCTAAGTCAAGTTTAGTCGCGCTAGTTAAATAACCGCTAATAAGCTCATCACCTCCTAAGTAGCTTGTTATGCCTGTGTTGTATTGCACTAAATTAGAGGGGTGCGTGCTCCATGAGCCGCCAGTAATCGATGTGGGATTCAAAATTAGATGAAACTCCACAATATCGAGCTTGTTATTGGTGGTTTGCTCTACTGCTGCACTAATACTAGCTGGAATTACAACACTATCAATGCGTGCGCTATTGAGGCGTAAAGCAATAATAGGATAAGTAGTGCCTGCAGTTGTAAGGGTGACTGGTGTAGACCCAGTGGATACGCTGCGCTGCCGCGAAAAACCTTGATAACCGCCCTCGGATGCAACGGTGTTGCAAATTTGTTTGGCAGTCGCTTCTGTAGTGAGGACTCCGGTGTTCTCTATTTCCTGTCTCAACGGTAAGACAGCGGTGGTCATATAGGTAGTGCTGTTGATATTGTCGCTGTGAAATGTGTGCGCCAGGTTAAAGCGACCCTCCACGATGAAGCCGCAACGAACATCACCGACACCTAACCATTCGAGATCGAACCAAACAATTTGAGCTGTAGCCAGGTCTAAATCGCGCCCCGATAAACCTGTCCCATCAAACGTATCGAAGTTCCAGTTACTTTGAGCGATACGGGTATTCACCACACTGCCACTGACAGAGCTGCGAAGAACAAAGTAAACGGTGTCTCCGTCTTGCTCGAGATATACGCCGTTCTCGGTGCCGAAATATCCGATGCGCTGTCGAAGGTTTGTTTGGGCAGTTGCGCAAACAAAGGAAGACATAGCGAGTAGCGACTTACCGGGCTGGTAAGGAAACACACGCCTGGTCTCGCGATAGACGTAGGCCCCGGACGTAACCGGCACTGTTAAATTTACGCAGCTTTCATTAGCGACGTAAGTAGTTGAACCGCCTGCATTGACTGCGGTGTCCCACTTATCATTTTCTTGATACCTGTGTTGGCTATCAAACAGAGTAAAGGGCGCACTGATACGTAAACGACCAAAAGCATCTCCGTCCGTACCGGTGCCGCCTTGTACGGATAACGGGTGTTCAGCATCATTGCGCACCCAAACGAGCGCGTAGCGGTCATTGTCAATAATGCGTTGGCCCATTAGTCAATCCTCATCGCGGCGGCTGGTCTTCCCCGAGCACTTCCATTTCGTCCTCGAGAGGCAGAGCGGTGTATTGCGGTCCTTGCCAGCGCAGTTTTTGTTGTGGGACTTCATATCGCCAAAGCTGCGGGCGCAGTAGCGGTCACCTTTGGCAGTGCCTGGGGCGATCTTGTACCCCTTGGCACCGTAGCGGACAGTACGAGTGCGGCCGGTCGTGGGGTTGCGGACCTTCTTGCTGTATTTCTTGCCGTCCTCGGTGTCGAAACCGGTAGCCCATACGTCAGTCTTGGAGCTCACCATGACAGGAGCGCCGGTGCGCTCCTTGCGGGGATCTTCGCGTCGCTTGCGGGCAACGAGGCGGCGGCGCTCCAATGTGGAGAGCGCCTTAGCTTTTGAGGCGGGAAGGCATTTGGGCTTGCCTTCGCCCGTGGAACGATCACCGCAGGGGCCGAGGACCCGGCCAGTGCTACTCATGCGCACCCACTTTTCTTTGAACCACTTATCGAGCGCGTCATTGCGGAAGGTGCCACCGCGCTGTTTGTACTCGCGAACCATCCAAGCGTTGGCATACGCGCTCGGGTAAATCTTGAATTTGCGCTTGGCTTCTGCTTTGACTGCAGCGTGCAGCTTTTTGTTGATAAATATGGTTCTGCTGGCCGAATCGAGGCGACCGAAGCCCCGGGGGCGCCGCCGGCGCGGCTGGCCGGTGCGGGGGTCGATCGGCAGCGGCTCGCGCTGCGGAGTGACGCTGCCCGGGGTGAGTCGCGATTGGACACCCTCGGGGAGGCGGCGCTGGTCGGGGACGCGGTAGCCCGGCTCGTATCGGCGGCGGGCGGCTTCGGTGCGGAGGCGCATCTCGCGCATCGTCGTCTTGGTGAGGTTGCCTGCTGCTTCGCCGGCGGCGGCCATGGTGTTGCCAATCTGGCCGATGCGGCGCACTTCTTCGCGAGAAGTCTCCGCGAGCTTGGTTTCGGCGGCGCGGACGGAGGCGGCGGTGTTCTCCCGCATGCGCTGTGTCTTCGATTTGCGCTCGGGAGCGGGAGGAAGCAAGCCTTTGGGTGTAATACCGGGAAGGCGTGTGCGCTCTGGAGTACCGGCTAGTCGAGGGCGAGGTGCTTGCTGCAGCACTCGGACTTGAACAGGTTGCACCCGCATACGTCCGCGTTGCCCGGCATAGGCCAAAGCTCCGATGCCTAAAGCCGCAACACCTACACCTGCAGCAACGGCGGCTTTTTTGCCGATGCTGGTTTTCTTAGAGCAGGTGTGATTCGCAGGGATATAACTAGCGCCGCAGGGGCGGCCCTGCGCATCGAGGTAGAGGGTGGCGGGAGTCAAGACCACGATTCAAACGTCGTAATTAGCAGAATCAGCGGAGAATCCTTGGGCGTAGACACTGTCACGCTTACGAGTCTCCAACGAGCTCGCTGCAACCGCCCCGACAGCCAAAGCACCCCCAAGAAGACGAGCTCCTGTTTGCACTCGGCGATTTAGTAATTCGCGGCGAGCTAAAGAACTCACAGATGCAGCTGCTGGGTCTTTGCTGTTTTTATTTTCCCTGAGCGCAGTTTTTAAATCGCCACTTTTTACTTTTGTTAGAGCTTGTTTTGCGACTCTTCTTGTCTGTGTGCCACGTGTCTGCAACAGCAATGCTGCTTGCTCTTTAGTAGTTTTAATAGGTTGGCCAGTTTTTTCAGCTTTAGAAATTAAATTACTCTCCATCTGACGGATGGCTTTGTTTGTAGGTTTCTTAGGCTCTACTTTCGTAGCGTTACCTTTTGTGCACTTCTCTCCCTCAGAAATGGCACCTTTGCCACACTTGAGGTCAAGACGTAAGGAAGCAGGAGTCAGAGTCATGATTCAAAGCCATCAGCCCAGATGGAGTCGCGACGCTTACGTTTGAAAGGTTTGATCCTGTTAGGCCCCCATACACCTAGTTCGCTACGCAGCCTCTGAAATTGCCCACGCATAGCCTTCAGCTCTCGGGCTGCTTTACTATTGCGCATGTCAGCTGCACCTAGCTGGACTTCTAAAGCAGGATTATTACCTCGAGCTAGCGACTCTAGTTGATTCATTCGTCCGCGGTCTGCAGCTTTCTGTAAATCTGCTGCTTTCTGTAGAGCAGAGCCGGGTAAACCAATCTTGCCTGGTTTAGGTACTTTTATATTACTAATGTCTGGTACTCGTTTTACGTTTAATGGTGAACTCCGGCGACGTAAAGCAGCTGCACCTATACCTGCACCTACAGCAAGACCTACTACAGCTGCTGCTTTCAGCTTTTGCTTCGTTGTTTTTTGCTTAGGTTTTCCGTATCTACGCTCCATAGTGCGTTGAGCCACTTTATAGCGCCCAATTGCATTAGGCCTGACTTTGGTAGCAGGGCCTTTAGTACACTTCTCACCCTCGGATATTGAGCCTTTGCCACACTTGAGGTCAAGACGTAAGGAAGCAGGAGTCAGAGTCATGGTTCAAAACCCTCAGCCCAGATGGAGTCACGACGAGAGGGACGCGTTGCATCAGGCTTACGGAACATGCGTTCCAGAGACCTACGACGACGACGAGTTTGCAGCGCTGTGCGACCCCTACGCAGTCCGCTGGCTATTTCACCAGTCTTAGCTTCGCGAAGCATTGTGGCTGCACCAACAGACAGTGCCGCGTTGGCAAGTATTTGTTTGCTTTCTTTCTTAAGGCCCATACCACGTGCCCCGGCTGCAGTTAATGCCTGCCCAGCTCCTGCAATTTGGAAAGCACGGGCTGCTCCAGCAGTATCACCACTGAGTGATTTACCTAGTCCGACGC
>Ga0187217_1000399_pt1 | contig 18474 bp, 20 predicted proteins | sample 15SPOviralmetaG_FD_130165 | JGI IMG/M metagenome (GOLD analysis project Ga0187217, IMG submission 130165) | Marine viral communities from the oligotrophic San Pedro Time Series (SPOT) site, San Pedro Channel, CA, USA - 15 SPOT_SRF_2010-09-15... | ecosystem: Environmental > Aquatic > Marine >... | reverse complement strand
CGCTGTGCTTGCATGGAGCAAGGTTAGACCCCGACTTTCGGTATTTCATCGCACGAGAGAGCGCGTTTCGTAGCGGTAAATGAATCGGAATCGTGCAAAATTCGGAACTTTTGCCGCGTTCTTCTTCTCGATCCCGTACCCGCAATAAGTTGCGGCCCCAATCAATATCATCAAAACGCAGCTTGTGGATCTCCTCTTGGCGCAACGCCGAGTGCACAGCTATCGGTAAAATGTCTCTTATCCAATGCGTACCTGCAGCCAGTAAGAGGCGTTTGTACTCACTGGGGCGTAGTCGACGATCGCGATCGTTACTACTGCCAATTAGTTTTAGCGAAGACATAACACGCATTGTCGTACGTACACTATTCTCTGGCAGCTGCAGTCCCCACAACGTACGCGCAAAATCAATTGCCTGAGCTAGATAGGTTAGCTCTTGGTTCAAGGTAGATTTACTAATTCCTTTAGGGCCAGCCCGTCGACTACGGCCGTAGTCAAGGATTGTTTCTGGCGTCAGGTCAGATACTGGTACGTGCTCAAACCGCCTGGCTGTAGCTCGTACTGTAGCTAACTTACTTTTACCAAACGTTGTATCACCTTGGTTCGCTTCTTGTATGAAGCGCTCAATGATTGAACCAACAGTAGTAGACCGTAGACCACGGACATCGGTCCACGATCCGTTGTCCATGGCCGCTTCAACCTGTGTCGCCCATGAACGAGCGGCTGCTTTAGTAAAAAATGTTTTGGCTACACGCTCGTAGCCGCGCTTGCGGACGATGGCCTGATATTGACCGCCGCGTTCCCTGTAAGAAGCCAAGTGTACCCTCCGTGTACCAAAGGCTACATGCTATCTTATAATTAATCTAAAAAACAACCACTTACAAATATGGCGGAGAGAGAGGGATTTTCTCCGTGAAACCCCTCTTTTTGTACTAAAATCATAGATTTACATCACATACATTAACAACCGTTACAGTCGTGTGTTGCAATTAAATCACGATGTTTGCAGTTGTTTAGTATTGAATTGTACCAAAGGTACACTAGCGAATACGCAAATGATGCTTAGGCCCCAGCTTCTTGCGTATGTGCAGACCGCGTTTCTTGTGGCGGCGGCGATTAGGTTTGCGTGCTTCCCACACAGATATAGTTTTCTTAGCCAAAAGAATACTGCCCCGACCAAGGCCAGGCCCTTCTATTGATCTACAACAATGGCTCTAGCGGTTAAGTAACTTCAACAATCGCCAACAGACAGGATGTTTTTGTTTGCGAAAATACTCATCCCAACGACCTGCACTTACAGGTGGTTTAATTGGGTTTCGCATAAAGCACTTCCCATCAGCACCATCGTCGTATCCACCACGTTGATGTACGACAAGTCGCATGCCGCACTCCTATGAAAGTTAACGACATAAAACAAATAGCATGTGTATATTATTAGTACAACTAATACCCAAGTTTCTTTTTTGCTTTGGCAGAGATTTTCATACGGTCATTTCTTTCTGTAACGACGCGTCTTTCTCGCAATTTTGCTTGGTTGTTTAGAGTGTTGTTTACCTGCTTTAGTTGCTCGGCGCTTAGCAGCCGTAGTCTTGGCGTATTCTTTGGAAGAAAGAGCCTTAATCGCTTTTGCCGGTAAATAACGTTCGCCTGTAGCTTTTGACCCTTGTGTAGAAGGCTTACCACTTTTGGTTCGCCATTTTTGTTTCGTCCATTTACGTAAGCTTTTCTGGCTTTTGCGGAGTGCCATAGATTCTTCCTTCTCAATCCCTGTACCCGCCGCCAGCCTTCTTATAGGCAGCAGCTAACATCTGCGCTTTACGAGCAGACCACTGACCCGGCCGTCCCCCTTTACCAGCAGCTTTAATGCGCTCAAACATACGTTTACGCATCGTAGGCTTTGTGTAATTTCCAGCTGCGTTAACCTTCGACTTAGATTTTGCCTTTGGCTTACGAGCCGTTGTCCGTGATTTAGCTGTTTTGTTTACCATTTCCTCATCTCAACCATAAAATTAACGCTACTGCGACTGCTCCAAATGTAAAAACGCCAGCCAATACCCACAGCGCCAAAGTCAATGTTTCCTCAAACTCCTCGCGTTTCTTTCTTGCCGCAGCTTTTTGTTTTTTTATCGCCAGCTTCTCGTCTTGTATTCTTTTCGCTCGTTCGCTTACGATCTGACGCCACGTTCCGTAGCCAAAACGGTTATCGATCATTATCGAAATTTCTTGCATTTGCTCCTGAGCCAGCTTGCTATCTATGACACTAGACGCTACGTCCTTGGTCTGACCAATAATGCTTTTGTCCGAGAACCTATCCTTCTGAACTTGTTTCTCACCAGCAAACAAGCCGTCGATCGCGCCAGCAATGTCGCGTATATCATTAGCTGTGCTAATATTACTCTTTATCAGTTCCACTGATTTTTGTACCAAAGCCATCCCTGCTAGGCCGGTACTAATTGGGTCCATTATTTTTTCCTAGTTTTGTGACTTTCTTGAATATCAAACGGTGCTCTCAATGTAGCCCCAGGATGAGGTTTATAACCCCCAGCGGGGTTCTTCATAAGCTTGAAGCCCTTGCCAGACTTCATCCAATGAAATCCTTTAGGGGCTGCAACAGTTTTTTTAGTAGCCATAGCGCTTGCCTCTCATAGGCGTAGGCGTTTTCTTCTTTTTCTTCTTTGATTTAGTAGGTTTCTTTGGTCCATAACCCATTACTTCATTTCCTTCTTACTAGATACATAGCCTTTATTAGGCTTACGTTTTTCCATCCGAATTTTTTTCGTATTCGGCTGGTTTAATTGACATTGTTTACCTTTGTGCATCACTGCTCCCCTTATCAAAATTCGTTTTGGTAGCCAAAGTCTGTATTTAATTGTTGGCCACTTACTGAGTCTCGTGCAGGTGGCGGCGAGACAGCATCGTTAGCATCACCGTATAGCTCTTTTTTTAGCATGGCTTCTAAGGCCAACAAACGACTTTCTTCTGCGTTATGTACATCAATAATCCACTGTATACACTGCGCGTCTGTAGGTGTTTCCACAAAGTCAGGCCGAGCACCTATCAGCCCTTCTGGTTCTCCTAACAGGACAGCGACCACATCAAAAACTGTTGACCCAGCTATTGTTGCTTGTTTCCCATCGCCATCTGTACCAGTACATTCCCAAAATATTGTGCGGATAATTCCGCCTACTTCGGATACCTCTCGATTTATATAGTTCCACGTATATGTCAAAGTCATTAAGCTTGGCTCCACGTACGGCGACGGATTGAATAAAAATTATAAGTCGGAAAAGGAGAGGAAGCTGTTTGAAATGGGCCTCGCTCATATTGATACCCATCTGAGCACAATATGCTGCTGCCAAAATCACCGCCTGCAACCGGTGTTTTTTGAACACCGTTCCAAATATAAAAATTTCCCAAACCTGTTCTTGCGTGCGTAAGATTGGAACTATATGAGGTGTATTGATAACTACTATATGATCCGAAGCTATACGTAGTACCAGTACCAAATCTATGAAAACGCGCCTCAACCGAAGTGAACGTGTCGGTCCCGCTATCTCCGTTACCTAACACCCAAAAATAAACAGTTCCAGTATGAACAGTGCTACTAAACGTAATCGGGATATTTGTTGAGTCAGAATTACTATAAAAACGAAGAATGTGACCGGCTAATGTGTCTGTTCTTGGAGTCGAGTAAATAGTGTTTGTTGAGTTGGGTGTAGCAGTACTTGAGGTTGTAAAGAATGCATAAACACTCTTAATGTGATTAGTGCCCCCAACAAAACGGATGTACCCAAAGTAGATGCCTGCGCCAACACCAATAGGCATCGCGTATTTGAACTGTTGCTGCCCAGACGAACCAACAACAAAACCACCAAGCGTTGTGCCCGATATTGTCCCACCGCCTGTTGGCAACAATAAATCAGTAACGTTGATACGGTCGCTTGTAAGCGTGCCCGACGTAATATCACCAGCGTCGAGGTTAACTACATCTATGTTGCTAGCGTTTATTTGCCCGGATGTAATGACATTAGCGTTTAGTTCATCGACTTCAAGCTGGCCAGAGCTGTTGGCAACAATAGACGCGCCGTCTACTTTAATCCTGTTTGCGTTTAGCTGCCCCGTATTAATTTTTGCAGCATCAAGACTAGCAATCTTGGCATTGTCGACTGCAGCGTTTGCGATCGTAGCGTTAACGACAGCGGCATTAGCAAGAATACCGGAGCTCGCAGTAATTGTTCCTGCAACCAGTTCAGAAGACGTAACAGAATTAGCAGCTATTTCATTGGCTGTAACTGCGTTAGCAGCTATTTCGTTAGCTGTAACTGCGTTGGCAGCTATCTTCGCAGTCGAAATTGCGTTGTCTTCAATCTTAGTAGTTGTAATGGCAGACGCTGCTATAACCGCACCTTGCACCGCGTCTACTGCGAGCTTCGCATTAGTAACGGCCTGGTCTGCTATATCCGCAGCGTTGATGTCTGCTGTGGTAGCTATTACGCCCGAAGTAGCGTTAAACGGACCTCGTATTTCAGATGTTGATACGTGGCGCACCCAGTAATAAAACGTTGAGTTACTATCTACTTGGTCTGCGTGTTTGTTACCGCGGACAACGGCTACTAACACTGCATCACCAATCACATCCGTAGTGCTACGGTACACCTCAGTAAAAGCAAAAGTGCGGAACTGAAGATTACCGTTACTCCATTCAAGCAAAACAGTTTGAAATGCTGCCGAAGCCGTAAGGCTTGTAGGCGCAGGAGGCTGACTTAAATCCGGTGCGATTGACGATTCGAAGTCTGTCTGCGGACCTAAATTATTAGGATTGAAAGGTACATGACCAAGCTGTGTAGCCATGCCAGAGTCAATAAGTTCGCGAAGTGTTATTGCACGATCTCTAGGATCACCGCGTCGACCAAGTCGAACCTCAAGCGCCTCGCCTAGCGCCTTTAGGTAGGCTGTAGCGTCAGGCCCAAGATTGCTAGGAACGGGTGGAAAACCTGGAAGCTTTGTAGTCATAGTGCTTTGACCTCGTCAATCGACTGAGCAATGCAAACTTCGTTAACCGTGGTGGTCCCCGATACTTGGATTTCCCACTCTTTTGCAACAGAAGACTGCAAACGCATAACTGGTTCTTGAAGCGTAGCGTTTGAGATACTGCCTGGAACAGTGGTTGCTTGAGTGAAGGCATTGCCTGATGCAGTAATAGTGTAATGCGCTATCAGAGAACCATCCCCAAACACTTTAAGCTCCACTGGGTAGGCTTCCGCATCCACAGACATCCAGCTAAAACTGGTTGGGTATGGAGTTACAAACACTTTGGACTTAAATGTAAGGGTGTTTGGACTAGCACCGTTGCGGTACTCAACAATGTTTGAGCCATGTATCAAATACAGCTCGCCATTGTCGCTTTGTTCAAAACCGCCACGTGTCTCCGCGGTAGCTGTAAGAGTCGACAGAGCTGCTTGTTGAGCGCGCGGATCGTATACCCAACCTTTGTGAGTGCTGCCATCAGTGTAAAAAGCAACGTAGGTGTCTTCATGACGGAAGGCGCGTATAGAAGTTGGCTTAAAGTCCGCGTTCCACTGTTTTGCGCTAATCAAACCTTGCGTAACCACACGAGCATCGTTTCCGCTAACAGCTACAAGTCCGTCAGGAGCTGCGTATAAAATATACCCACCCATATCAACGACAGAGTTTTTATTGACGCACGCCTGCTGAACTTCAATTTTAACGGCAGACATAGAACTAGGGTCTGTGCCAGCTACAAGATAGGGGCGACCTTTAGTGAGCGCGACGATACCGTTGCCGGTAGCAGCGATAGCTACAATGTCATCCTCAAGCGTGATTCTGTACGCAACAGGCCATGCGTGAGGCAGAAAAGGTTCGCTTAAACATAAACGATTACCCGTAAAGCCAGCCATAATGCCGTTTGCCACAGGAATCAAACCGAGAAGCGGGCCAGAAGGGTTCAGCGATGAGTCATCGTCTGGCGGTTTTATCCACGTAGCACTAGGTAGTACTTCGCCTAACTCATCTCCGTTTCTTGTGTCTGTAAACGTCGCGGTCGCTATTGGTACCTCACCAACAAACTGAAACTGTGTGTTTGTAGAACCAGTGTTGGATCGGTAAATACGCCTCAACGCGCCGCTACCAAAATTGTAATTACCGCTCGGCGTAATACCCATAGAAAGTGCAACAGACTCAGTATCGGTCAGCACAATCGGAGTACTTGGGGGGCTAGGCGGGCCTTCCTCGCCAATTGCACTGACAAAAGTAAACACATATGAAACATCAAATGGCGTTTGCGTATCGTCTGCCGTACCAGATTTAGTTGTTGAAGGGGCGTTAGTAGGAGCAGGAATGCCCAACCTAAATGATCCGGCTGGATAGACAGACCCGCTAATCATTGATACAGCTGTACCTACACGAGGGTAGTCCTGACCTGTCCAGTAAAGACGATCAAATGAGTCGTTAGGGACTGGGCCTTTGACTACGTCAACTTCTTCGTCCCACTGTAACCAGTTCGTGTTGTTGTAGAAAAATATAGAGCGACGTACAGAGTTAGATAAAGCGGTAGTGGTCGTATTGTTTGTAGTAGGGGTAAGAGCGCCGGACTCAAAATCAATGTTTTCAGAGATCTGACCAAACGACTCAGCAAGGCGACGGTTATCTACGCCTGGGGCTATGCCAGTAAAGTCTTTAAGTTTGAAATACATTTTGCTGCCTACTTTATAAGAAAAAGCAGCGAAACAATCACCCCGCCCATGCTCAAGATCACTGTTCCCGCTGCTGTAATTACCATCCGATTCAACGCAGTTAAACTTTCATCTATAGAATCTAGTCGACTGAAGATGGTCTTCGACCGCTCCTCACACATAGCTTCATGCCTCTCTATGCGGCTTATAGCTTCGAATATTCGCTCTTCTACCTTCATAAACTTAACCTATATTAGTTGCGCTAATACAACAACTAAATGTTAAACAACCTAATCTTTCCACAACATCGCTACCTTGCGAACACCTGTTGCGTTATTAGTTATTGATATGGTGTCAGAGGTCATCTCGTTGACATCACCCATTGCCACGGGTGTGTCATGAGCCACAAAGTCATGTCCGACGTAAGTCAGCCAGCACTCTGTACCTTGCTTATCTATTGTTAAGCTGTCGCCCGCGCGAATACTGTAAGAACAAGTGTTCCAAACATCGGCTTGGTTCTCTGGTCTTAAAAAACAGACCATCGATATAATGTCGCTAACAATGGTGACTTTAAATTGTGAGTTTGGCTGGTACTTGATCAGGCTGTAGGGGCCGCCAGTCTCGTCATGCGTCACTTGTTCCCAGCTTATCGATGTTGGGGTCTGTTGAATGTTCTCAATATCGAGACCAAAGTTTTCCGTCTGTAACCAATTAACATATGCGTCAGCCTGATCACTGGTGATCTCGCCTTCGGGCCACTCAGCACTCAATCTTACTCGGCCTTCGCTGAGTGCGTAGTTGTCAAAGCCAACATACACGTTAGGTATCGTGGGGTGAGGTACTTTCTCACCATCAGCACCTCGCGGCAAACCATCGGCGGTCAACTGCTCAATGAATGTGCCAGCTTGGTTTGGTTCTTCGGGTGCACACGCATAGTTCTCATTCAGAATGTAGCTGACATGAACACCTGTCTCGCCAATCTCACGCACAAAACTGAATGTCCAATTTGTTCTTGTGCCGGAGCGTCCGGCTTCTCTTATTTCTGCCATATGACTTCCTTAAATTATCATCTGAACTGTTCTAGTCCCTGATATAGCCGCAAACGGGTTTGTTGTTGTAGTCCAAAGAAATTGTCCGGTACTTGAGTTAAAATTAGTTGCCTGAGTTCTATAAAAACTAGTGCTGTGTATTATAAACCTCGTCCATCCGCTATTAGGCGCTCCTGGTATAACAATGCCAGCGGAGGTCCCGTTCCAAAACACAGCGGTGATAGTACGATTACCAAAAGTATTGATAGTCGTGTCACTGATAGAGCCATAGGTCCCTGCGTTGTAGCCAAAAACACTGATTTTACCTGCTGTAAAAGCGCCGATAGTAACAGTGGCTGTCCAGTTAGCTGACGCCGCATTGGTTCCATAAAAATTAGACATACTAATTGCACCGGAGGTCGGGATAGAACCATAGTTTGTTCGACCAGAAGGCAGACTGTTCCGATAATACTCACTCAGCGAAATTGGATTCGAGCCGCCCCATTCTGATTGGATTTGGGATAAAGATATTGCACCGCTACTTTGTAAAGCCATGACAGCACCCCGCTTTCAACTCTTCGACTTCGGCTTTAAGTTCTTTGATGGCTTCAATCAGCAGACCAACCATATTTCCGTAAGCGACGGAGTAATGACCCTCTTCATCTCCAGTTACGGCTTCTGGTAAAACCTCTAAAACTTCTTGAGCGATAACACCTGTTTGACGAATTGGCCTGTCGGGTGTTCCTTCATCGTCAAAACTCACATCGGTTCGATCAAAGGTGTATCCGCTCAACTGACAAACTTTATCTAGCGCGTGGGGAATATGCTCAATGTTGGTTTTGACGCGAATATCTGAATACGCTGTGACATTGCCCGAAGTCCAAATGTTAGACCCCATTGCGGATGTACCGCCGCCGTTTTGACACCAAACCATCATGTGCCCACCAGCCATTGAGCCGCCAGTCGAGTTGTTGGTGTGCTTGTATGCTAATCCGTAAAGGTTTCCGAAGTTTGTTCCCGAAGCATGGTTGCGGTATGACGTACCCATACTCCAAATGTGATCTGTATGGTGAGAACTATATGTACCAAAGTTGCCTCTGCTTCGCGCAGAGGAAACAATGTCCCGTGATGTGTTGAGGTCACCGCTGGCGGTAAAAGTAAACCCATTGTGGCTCAAGGTGTTGCCACGAACGTGAATGGTATCGCCAGAGCCAGAACCTAAATAGGTATTAGTCGCATAAAGGTAAGTGTTACCCACCTCTGCCCTTATGTAAAAGTCACCGCCGGTGAAAGCTGTGCGACCATTAGCGTCACTGTAGAAATAACCATCGTTTCCGTCACCTGGATAAAACCTAGGTGCATATACGTATCTATTCGTGTCAATGACACTTGTACCAGCCACTCGATAGCCATTAAGTGCATCTACTTCGCCAGCGTTAGCAGTCGCCGCCGCATAAGATGTTCCGGCGTAGACGGAACGTGCTAAGACATTTTGCGCCGAACCACCATTTAGGAATTGGAAATTTCCAGAATGGCTAAAGCTACCGCCAGTGAGACTAGTAGTCTGGCCATCAAAAGCGTCAGTGATGCCATAGCCAGCGATGGTTGTTGGCTTGCCTGTTACATCTGCAAATGCTGTGCTGGAAGCTACGTCACCAAAACTAAAGTTTCCGGCTCCGTCTGTCTTCAGAGCCTGACCATTTGTTCCGTCTGAAATACTAAGATCAGTTAGGCTTGAGACAGCGGTTGCACTCGCAGCTATGCCATTGAGCTTAGTATGATCTGCATCAGTGAACACATTGCTGTCTGTCGCGCTTTCGACCAGTGTGCGTATTTCTGCGGCTGTTTGGTCTGCTGTGGCTGATGCTTCAATGCCATCCAGCTTTGAGCCATCTGTTGCAACATCTCGGCCATCGACTGTTCCAGTAACGGTAATATTCCCTGTAACACCCAGATTACCGCTCATTGTATCGCCGGAATCAGCTACAAATGAGTTTAGACCGGCGGCAGTCAAACGGTTCTCAGCTTTATCACCAGCACTAAAAGCACGAGCCGTTGTGCCTTCTTGAGCGCGCGTGACCGTAAGAGTGTTTGAACTTACGGCTGAGACGGAAACAATTTCTATGTTTCCGCTCGGGTCTTCAAGCGTCATAAAAAACGTGTCGCCACCACTTAATGACGGATAAACGGAGCCGTCGTTTACCGTGATACTGGTAGCCGAATTTGTTATGTCAGACGCTAGTGTGGTCTTACCGTTATTTGAAAACTTTACAGCCATCTCAATTACCTCGAATTAGCGTTACTAATATTTATGAAACAGTAACGGTCCAGGTAATAGTCATTGCGTCAGATGCGCCTTTGTTTACTACGGAAAAAACCGTTCGACATAACATCGTGCCACTAGACGAAGCATTAAAAAGAGCAGCTTCAGTTATAGCACCAGTCGCATCACCAGCAGCATATGAACAAACATAAGCGATTTCATTGGCAGTCACTGTTGTGCTTGTCAAAGCGTTCCGATCAATTTCGCTGCCCAAGGCAGTATCGCTCGCTGCAGCAGCAGTGCTTCCAGTACCAACCGCCATGTGCGACATGGCAGTAGCAGTAGTGTCTTTCATGCGGCTGGCTACATAACCTTTACCAGCAGTAACGACTAGGTTATCGATTTCCTGCACGACTTCGTCGTTAACAGCAATCGAAACTCGTCCCTTCATTATAAAATCATCATTCAACATTTTTCGGCTCCTATGCGTTTAGGGTAAACCCGTTAATCGGGCTCGTGTTAAGTATCGAGCTCGCACCCGATACGAGGTTAATGGAAATACTCTCACCAACAGACGCGCTATCAGAAAGCGTATAGTCCAAGCTGATTGCTAACAATTCCGTTGGTCCGAAACTGTCAGACAAACCCTTAGATAAAGACATAGCATGGTCTTCTTCAATCGAAAAGATATTTGTCTTATTGCCGTTGACCTCTTTTGAAACGGCAGCAACATCAGTAAAGTCGTCAAGTGTAAAGCTGTCCGAAAAGGACCGGCTGAACGTTGTAACCCTTGAAAATGATTCACTTACAGAAAAAGAATCTGCACGAGGTAACGTTATGTTAAGAGCGGCCTGCTCACCAATCAGTGCTGTATCCGATAAACCCTTATCTAAACTGTATATTTTATTTTCGGATATAGTGATTAAATCGCTAGGCAGTAGGTCAACCGCTAACGATATCGTTTCGCTAATAGTCGCGGCGTCGGTAAAGTCCCTAACAATTATAATAAGTAAAAATATTGACTCAGTTATACCTACGGTATCAGACGGGTTTTTATTAAACACAAATGCGGGGTCGGTATCCCCAATAGAAAAACTATCGGATACTGGGCGTTCAAAAAGTATAGACGCAACCTCGCTAAGCGTGGCTTCCGTCCCAGAACGGAAATAACGATTCAAAGTATCAGGGTCGATTTCGACTATCATTTGACCGTCGAGACTTTGAGACACAATCTTTACGTCAACGCGCTCAAGCAAAGCGCGTAGCTCACTCGCAGAAACTGTGTATTTGACAGCCATTAGTCGAAATCACCGCGAACGTTGAACTTAATCAGGTCGTAGATTGTTTGAATACCGCCAGTACTAAATGTAATTTCTACTTCACCCTCGAAAACGCCTGGTGTTGTAAACGTTGCAGGGAAGTCGGTTGCAGCCTGGCCGTTTGCAGCATCTGTTACCGACATAGTTAGAGTTTTGGTTATCGTTTCTGATCCAACTTCGCGGATACGCATCTTTACGCCTGCGCCTGTTAGATTGATTGGAGCCCACGTCGTGTTGTCGTTTTCGTCCAATACCTTGCCGGATGCGGCAGTATTACTGTCTTTAAGATTAACCGTTACCTCTGGTAACGAGTCTCCGGTTACAAACTTTACAGTTTCGGTATAAGCCATAACTAACCTTTCAATTTACCAATAGACTTGAGGCCGAAGCTCGCGCCTATAGATGCCAAAATGCCCCATTGAATCCACTCGGGAGCGGTACGAAGGAAATCAAAACCTTGCTGCATGTACGGCTGTGCCGCAGGAATGAAGCTCCCGCATATGATCGCGATAAAGCAAATTGTCCAGGCCTCGTCTTTCCACGAATCCGCCGAAGCGTCCATAGCTTTCTCTTCCCAGCCGCCGTCTTGCTCCAACTTCTTAATCTTCGCGTTAACTTTGGCTTCTTCTACACGGGCTTTAAGCTCGGCTTTCTTTTGACGGCCTTCCATAAACTTTGTCGCAACGGCTGCAACTGGACCAAACAAACTCTGTAACATCAGTAACTCCAGATCGTAGGACGCAGCGCTCCGTCAAGCATCTCACTCGTGGCGGTATCCAGATGTATAAAACGACTGGCTGGATCGCCTTTCTGGGCAATTCCTATGCCCGTAAATACGTTAAGTTCTATAGCGCACGTAAGAAGCTCGTGAGCGGCTCCGTAAGCTACTTTAAAGTCTGCGGCTACTCCGTATGCATGAGAGCCGGGACGCGTCTTGTTGGCTTCGATAGGGTGTTCTATCGGGTCTCTGTATCCACTGGTTACTACCAGTGGTTTACCGTAAACCTCGCGCAGGATTTGAATCTGCTCCATAAAATCTGGGTTCATATCACAATAACCTGTAGCAGAGCATTCAAACTCTCCGCGGCTAAAGTTTGGGTATCTTGACCAATCCATTACCACTTCACCTTGTCTGCCCAATAAGCCGCTGACATTTTCCCTTTAGAAATGTTGCGGCCATGACGGGCCTTAAAACTCTTACGCTTTGCTTTCATACGTGCCGACTCACCAGCCTTTGGTTTGCCTGCGGTTTTTGCTCCTTGTTCACCAAAACGAATGGTCTTTACTTTGTCGCCTTCTTTGGCAACCACCACGTGGCTCTTCTTGGGGTGATTTGGTGTGCGCTTCGGTTTGTTAAAGCCACTCACTCCAGCTCTAGCTAATCTCGGATCTTTCTTTGTTGCCATAATTAGCCCCACTAATACTACTGTATATTGTTTAGCACGGGAAATAATCGATATCTATCCCCATCAAAAAACGAATCGTCGAAAGCGTCATAAACCGGCACGTTAGAAGTAATAGGGGCCATGATTCCCTCGTACTTGAAAGACTCTGCTGTTTGTAGAGCGATAGACCAACGTCCCAACAACCCGCCTCTATCAACGAGCTCTGCCATAAGGCCTAAACCATCCATGTATTCGTAACGCGCTAACCCACCTTTTTCAGGAAGGATAAAGTCAGGAACAATAAATCGCCCGGCCTCTTTGGATTTCTCACGGAAGACCCAACCCATCATCGCAAGCGGAAGAGCCATTGCTAAAGACATGGCTACTAACTGAGCCCCAGCGTTAAAGTTACCGTCCTCACTGTAGCGGTTCATGATTTCTCGACCCATACCACCTAGAACAACGTTCCCGTAAGAATAAGGGTAGGATTTCAAGCGCCATACAAACTGTAAGTAAGGACTAGAAGCCCACAAAGGGCGCTCCGCCGCGTTCGGCCTAATAATTGCTTCTTCAGAGAACCGGACAATAGCGTCTCTAACTTTTTGACCGACAGCACTTTCAAAACCTTCTCCAGCCTCGATCCACTCTAATACCTCTTCTCTGGTTAGGCCGAGTTCAGTTAGGTATCGTGCATCTCGTTGGTTAGGAGAGTGGCGTGCAGTGTTTTTAATAAACTCACGACCTACGCCGGTGGCAATGATACGGGTGTAGCGCGTCCATCTTTGAAGTTGAGTCACCTCAAAAAACTTCTCTAGGTACTGGCGAGACCAAGTTTCGCCAAAATCAAGTTCACCGACTGACACGAACACCGTATCTAAACCTTCAAAAGATACTGTTCCTACTGCCCTAGCAAGCTCCATTGCTTCTGTGCTTTCAAGAACGCGGCCTCCATCGGGGACAGAATCGTACGCTTTTTGTAAGGCTTCTTTAACGTCTTCGCGTGCCACAACTGTGCGGCTAATCTCGTTACCACTTCCATCAGTAACAATAATAAGACGTGTATTAAAGTCGTTGTATATTTCATTAAACATCAAGTTTAGGTTGCCAAACTCCTTTGATCGTATAGCGATAGCCGCCAAATCAGGGAGTGACGAAAAGACTGCGAACAAAAGCGTTGTAAAGATTGAGTGAACTGACTCAACGCTGTTAAACCGGCGCACCCAAGGATGAAGCTGAGCGTCGACGCGGCCGAGCATTGCGTCTACAGAAGCTCGAGCCCAGTCTCTATCTTTTTCGTTCGCCATTAGATTAATACGGCGGTCCACCTCTTTAGAACCACCGCGTTTCTCGAACTCAACTTTACGGGTTACGTGGTGGATATACTGAATAATCGCAGATTGCGGCGGGTGTAGGAGTCCGGCATGGCGCAACGCTGCGGTCGGCACTTTATCTAGTTTACGGCCTAACGCCGAAGACATGCCGGGCGAAGCAGTGCCGTCCGGCTCTTCTTTACGAACATCCGGGTGCTCAAAAAGAACTTTAACTATCAGATCGTCCGCCAACTTTGTCGCCTCTGGCACGGACATCCGCCAGTTCTTTGAATCGTATGTAATACCGTCGACCTCAAACGTGTAATCCTGCGTAAGGACGTCTACCAAGTTACGCGCGTTAGGTCCGTCCCCGGTCATCAAAGTATTCTCATTCAAGGAACGAGGAAAGAAGTTGCGGCGTTTGCGAATGTCTCTTTTACCGCCGCCGCGGATCGGAATTTGTATGTAAACCTTGCCGTTCTTTGGGTCTTGAATGTAATTATCAAAAACATCGTTTGATAAAAACTTACGGATGTTGCGGGCTCTTAGTGACTTCAAATCAGACGTAGCAATATCTTCGTTCTCTGCTTGGAGCAGTATCTTTTCAACAGACGATGTGTCCCAGTTGCGATCGATTTGAAGGTCTAGGCCAAGAATGTCACCAACCCGATTCACAAATCGTTTATTTTGAGATTCGTAGGCCATGTGATAGCCCATTTGATCGTAAGACTGAGACTTACCATAGAAGAACTTGGAAAGACTCTTACCGCCCTCCATATTAGAAAGCGTTGTTTCAACGGCATTAATGACCCTGTTAAACACTTCACCAAATCGTGTGCGGTAGAACGCTTCGCTTGCTTTCTCTAGTTGATCTAATGCGGCTTTCGGTATTTTGTTGTTAAGACCTTCAATAAAATTATCAATTTGTATCTGGCCATCTAGTGACACATGTTCGCCGCCGCTCATAATTTTTTGATCATCGACATGAGTACGATGCGCTTCAGCAACGTTGTCCATGTACTTACGGAAGAAAGCATTCGGGGTCAGGCGCAGACCGAGCACCTCATTCACTTTCTTGGCAAACTCACGCAGCAAACGAGCCACTTTCTTAAAGTGGTTCTCGGCTACTTTTTCCTCGCGTCCTTTTCTCTGGCGTTCTTTCTTTTCTGCTTGGGTTTCGTCTTTCCGAGCTGATGCTTTTGAGTAGACGTAAGAAGCGACTTGGTCTGCGTACCACTCTTCAAACCCGTCTTTCGTAAAGAAATCTTCGTCGCTGCCGGGGACTTTGTACTGTCCTACGTCTCCGCCTTCATCAATGATTTTTTGTACGTCTTTTTTGTACTCAGCCCATAGCGCGTTCTTGAGCGAGCGGTTGTTGACGATTTTATTAAACTCTTCTTTAAAAAGAACGTGACCTAATTCATGCGCCAGCACCGCGGCGCGTTTTGCGTCATCGGTCTTACCGTAACTGGCTTTCGGCTGGTCTTTAACGACGATAACTGAAACGTTATCAATCGTTATTGTCCTAGCCTGTACATTTGAGTCGCGCCCTTTCATATCCTCAACTGCTTGAAGCAGCGCATCGCGGAAAGGCTCTGCCTCTCTACGGCCAATAAACTGACCTTCTTGTATTTGCTTGACCGTAATAATTCGAATCTTTTGCTTAAACTTAAACAGTTCATGCGCTTTGTTTAGAACAGCACGTGTCAGCGGGCCTAAATTGCCCATAACAGGTGGAACTGCAGGCGTTTCGGTGTCTAATCGAGCCTGCTTTTGGGCTAGATCCATCTCTTTACGGGCACGCCGTGAGGCTCTACGACCGCGGCTTGGAGTTGCGTTTGCGCCTGGTTTTTGACCGTACTTAATAAGGAAGGGTGTTAAGGGAACTTCGCTTGAGCTTTCGATTCCTCCGACATTTGCAATGCCTGCTTGTACTGCGGCTTCGCGCGCCATCTGTTCAGAGTTACCCTCCATTGATTCAGCAACACTGGGAATCTGTGTGATGCTGTCTTGTCGTAATTCTTCATACGTAATTCTTGGTCTAGGTTTCTCAGGATTAGCCGCTGCCCAATCACGGGCAAACTGAGCAGCTGTATCCCTTACATTTAAATCGGTAATTGCTGGGTGTACGAGAAAAGCTCGCAACAGCACATCGTCGCTACGTATAACAATGAAAGGTTGAATGCGCGATTGCAGGTAAGATTCCCCAGAAAAAGTGGGTGTGCGAGTACCTTCTTTGCTTTTCATTCCATAAGTAATTTTTGTGCCCTTGACTCGCTCGCGCCGAGCTTTGGACAACGCTGTTTTGAACGCGGGGGACTTTCTATTCGCGTTATCAATCACTTGCCGCGACAGCATTTTATTAGTTGTTTTATCGCGAACCACAATAATCATTGTAGTTCCAACAGTCTCCGGCTTACCGGGGTCTAAAATTGCTGGGTCTGTGCTTTCAACTACTTCTTTCAGTTGGCCACGTTCTTTTATCTTCGTACGGCGGACCGAGCTTTCAGGGCCTAAAGTACGCTCGCGGGCGATAATTTTATCTCGAGCCCTATCAAAGCGAGACTCTGCTGCTTCGACAGCAAATTGATTCGGTGGGTCCTCAGCCATAGCCGCAACTATCGCCAACTCACGATCTCTTTCAGCTTTGTTTTGCATGATTGCTTCGGGAGAATCGTCAACCAGGCTCGGTAGCTTTGTATTTATCAAGCGAGCAAACGTAATCTTGTCTTTTCGGTGGGCAACGGCTCCTGGTCCTGCCCGTTTGATATCGGCTGGTCCTAATGTCATAGGCTGACCGCTAACCAAAAAATCGTAGCCAATAAGATTTAACTCAGATATACCGCGAAGGAGACCTGCTTTGGCCGCGCTAAACTTTGAGAGTGCGGCGCCTTGCGCATTCTCCGAAAAACGGACGTTGATCAACTTGCCCGCGTCAATGACTCCATCCAACGTTATTGGACTTACAACGCCGTCTGCCCGATTTACGATTTCAAATTTAGTAGAACCTTTAAACTCTTCGCCATCTTTGAGGATTCGATTGAGGGTGTCCTCAAGAAAAGCGGGCAGTGTCTTACCGTTTATAGTGCGTAGATCACGGTCAGTCATCTCGCGCTGAATAAACAGCACCTCTTGTCCAGCCGCGATTGTGCCTTCGTCGCCTCTACGTACATCTACAATTAATCGAGAAGGCTCATATCCTTCTTCTTCGTAAACGTTTTTCACGTTTGCTGCCGCAGCTGCTCTTTTGTTTTCAGCACGAGCCTCTTTGAGAAGAAAATTAACCGCGGAATCAGACAGCCTGTCTTTGTTTGCTTCGTAGTTTTGACGAACTTCATCGTCATCGACGATGCGCATGAGCTCCTCAAAGCGATCTTCAAAATCGGCTTCGCGGTTTGAGTCGGCGGTGGCGGGAGCGTATGTTGCTACAGTCTGTGTGAGCTGGTCAGCCTCAATCTCGTTTCCATACGAGATGTCGAACATGTCGAAGTTACCGCGAATATCAGAAGAATCCGCTAATACTTCGCCTTCTGCGCTGATTGACTCTGCGTCATCGCCAACGGTTTCGTCCGACAAGCGCATATCTTTTATTGATGGGTCACCGCTTCTGCGCTTACGCTCTGTACGAATGGCATTGATGTCCATAATCGCATTGAGTTCGGCTCCTTGACCAGAACCGCGCGCTTTTTCGAGGACACCAGCCACTGCTGATTCCGCTCCGTCAAGATCGTCTATGTCTTGTACTTTTTGCCCTTGAACGTTTGCGCCTGCTGTTTCCAATTCATATTGCGGGTCTCTGACATTAACGCTTTGCGCAGTTGGCCCCATATTCAAGACAACTTGCTGCCCCGACTGGTCTATAACTAAAACGCCGCCGTTTTCCGAACGCTCCACAACAGTGGCTTCGAATGGGTTTCCTGCTGCGTCGTATACAGTAACAGTGTCTGCTATTGACTGTGACTCTGGTATCCACATCGCTGGTTTGTTACCAACTACAACAGCGTTAGCTTGACCACGAATATCGTTGTCGCTCTCCTGAGTTGGGCCCGTCAAGAGCCGAGTCGGGCCCGTCAAGCGTAAAATACCTGTGTCTTCCTGAGCGGCCTGCATATTTGCAGCCATGCCCATGCCTTTATCAACCATAGCCCTGGCTTCTTGAAAGGTCTGAGCTGTAAGCGCTCCGCCGCCAGCAAAAGTACCGCCGCCAACAGCGCCTGCAAACGTGCCCTCGGCAATGTTCATCAGATATTCTTCATTGGTAAATGAAGGATCGATGGCTTTGCGAACGCCGCTGATCATACTTTCTTGAATACCTTCGGCCGAGCCCTCCGCAGCAGCACCTAAACCAAAGGCAGTGCCTACTCGTTTTGCGTATCGTGTGTAGACAGAGCTAGATTGACCGGCACCTTTTTTCATAAACATTTTAACGATGTTTTCGGCTATAAACTTTTCGCTTAAAACCCCTACAGCGGCAGCAGGT
>Ga0187217_1000393_pt1 | contig 18587 bp, 20 predicted proteins | sample 15SPOviralmetaG_FD_130165 | JGI IMG/M metagenome (GOLD analysis project Ga0187217, IMG submission 130165) | Marine viral communities from the oligotrophic San Pedro Time Series (SPOT) site, San Pedro Channel, CA, USA - 15 SPOT_SRF_2010-09-15... | ecosystem: Environmental > Aquatic > Marine >... | reverse complement strand
TCTTCCTCTTTTTCTTCCTCTGTTTCTGTCTCTTCCTCCTGTTCTTCCTCTGTTTCTTTCTCTTCCCCTTGTTCTTCCTCTTTTGTTTCTTCCTCTTTTGTTTCTGTCTCTTCCTCTTGGGTTTCTTCCTCTTTTATTTCTGTCTCTTCTTCTTGAATGTCTTCTTCTTTTATTTCTGTCTCTTCTTCTTGAATGTCTTCTGTTTCTTTAACTTCATTTTCCCCTGGTTCATTGTTTTCGCTTACATCAGGTTCTTCAGTATCTACCTCATTTGATGTTTCACCACCACTTTCTCCAGACCCTTCTTCAGGTATACCATTATTAGATTCTTCTCCTGTAGATTCAACTAGATTTTCTTCCCCATTAGGGTTATTCTGGTTTGTATCTGTATTATCTGAAGTAGTGGGGGTTTCTCCAATGTCAGGGTTATCCGTAGGAGGTGTATTATTTTCGGGTGGGGGTTTAGATGAACTATTTGGGTTGTTTGTAGCGTTATTTGCTATATTCTGCGCATTTTGTGTTTGTGCAGTTGCTGAAGAACATGGGGAAAGGGTAGCCCACCAGGTGTATTTCTGTTGGAGCCATCTTTGTAAATCTCCATTAATGTATTGTTTGTAAGTAAATAACTTGGCTTCATCGTAGAACGCTACTACAGCTGTACCTGTATTAAAGTTGGCTGTTACTATTTGTACCTCTCCAGTACACCTATCTATAAAAGTTTGAGTGAATGTTTGACTATATGAGTAATTTACCCATAGTATCGATAAGAATATGAAGAACTTTTTTTTCATTCATTAGTTTTCAAATATACGTTTTCTTATCATTCTTGCAACTATTCTAGCGGATGCCGTTTCTAATGCCTTACGTGTAGTTACACCTATGGCTGATTGTCGAAATTTTATTTCTTCTACATCTAACCCTAGTAATCCTTCTTGTGTTTTTACAGTATTAGCTTCTCCTAAACCGGACCCTACAAAATAAGTTCCTCTTTCGGCATCTGTAAATCTAACTTGTAACCCTAATCTAGTTGTTTGTGTTTGTTTAGACCCATTTGAGAGGGAAAGAACTTCATCTTCTGAAACTGAAAAATCGTAAATTTCTATAGTAACAAAATATTTGGCTAGTTGTATTTTACCTACACCATATATTTTATTTTCAGATATACCTTTTCTTGAAGCAATCCACTGGGTTTTCATTCTATTTTTTATCTCAGATTTTTCTTCAACAAATTCAAAGCGATTTGTCCAATCTAAATATTCTATTACCATATTTGTTACCCCTAAACCTATACGTGCATCCCTTAATTCAGGCCACATCTCATAAACAGCATCTGATGCTGATATTTTAAGTAAAGCTATAGGTATCATGTCTCCATAATAATCGGATACATCATTAATTGATTTCTTTTTTTCAAACTCAGCTTGGTAGGTTTCTGATTTTATTTTACCTATAGTTTGCCCATAAGAAAGAGTAGATACCAAGAGGATAGTTAATAGTGCTAAGATATTTTTCATTGTATTTGTTTAATGTGTGTTTTTAATACCTTTTGAAATAGTCCATCCCTGTTTTTTACTTTGCCATGCATACCACCAAACACAAGAGAAGAAGCTAACTAACCACCCAACAGCCAAGAAATTGTTTGTTTTTACTAAAGACCCTAACAATATAAAGTAGATATTTAGATACGTTATAATACCTAAAAACCCCACTAATTGGCCTCGTTTCTTCCACCAAATATTAAATTTTTTTATCATATTTTAAAAATTTTACCAATCCATGGTTTCTTCTACCTCTACAGGTTTAACTAATTTAGGTTTAACTACAGGTTTAATTATAGTTTTAGTAATTATCAGAGTATCTTTTACTGCCTCTTTGGGTATTGAGATAGTTTGCTCCATCATAGGTGGTTCTTCTGTAGGAGTAAGTATAGCTTCCATATTTGTAACTAATAAACCCCCAGCAGCTGTAATTACTATTCCTATGGTTGTAATAATTTGGTTTTTGATTTGACTAAAAAATCCTTCTTTTTCTTCTGACATTTATTTTTTATTTAGTTGCAAATGAAGTTTTACTAATTACTTTGTGAAGTTCGTTAGTTAATTCTAATTTATATGTACTTTTATCTAATACATTAACATATATTTTAAGTATATTGTCTCCTTCAATTCCTATTAATTTTTCTTGGGATATTATTTTATCAGTTACCCCATGTTTAATTTTTACCCTATAAATTCCATCACTAGGTAATTTAACATTCATTGTTACTCTTTCTGTTACTATATTATTTTCTAATCTAATTCCTACAAGTTTATTTATAGATAAATTTTGGGGAATTTCTACAGGTAGAGGTGAAGTAAATTCTTCATCATTAATACATCCTGCTAAAGTTAATAGTACTAAACTTATAATTATTTTTTTCATTTTTTTGGTTATTTGATGTTGAATTTTACTTTTGATCCATCTTGTTTTACACCTTCGGTGAAGTTAAATAATATTAACCCTGATGTGTTGGTTAGTTCTTCATTGGGGGTGAATATTAATTTGTATACCATACCCGTTTTAATTGTTGAATTTTTTGATTGATCTAAAGACCCAACAACTATTTCGGAATTCTGTTCTTTATGATTAGCAAAATTTACCATTTCATTTCCTGTGTTAAATATAACATTGTCTAAAGAAAGGATTGTATTATCATACTTAATACTAAATTGTGTCCCTATAAGATCTTCCTCTTCTAAGTTGATGGATAAATGGACTTTACCATTTACCAATGTATTACTAATATCTAAATTAGAGGTTGAAGAAGTTTTACGAGCATTGGACGTTAGTGATATTTTAGATTTCCCACTAGTCCCCCCTGTATGTCCTAACATTCCTAACATCGGAGTATATGAGTGTGAAAAATCTATATCCCCTATTAAAGCATGACCAAAATCAAAAGATTTAATACTATCTGTTGGTGTAAATACAAAATTTTGCCCAAAATAGTAATCATTAGTAGCTACTCCCAATTGTTCTATTCTACCTGAGACATTTTGGGACCCATTTGTAGATGAAGTAAACCATGGACTTAACCCTTCCACTCCTTGAATATGACCCAAAGCTTGATAAGAATCATCAAAGTCGATATTGCCACTATTATTTAATTCTCCTAATAGATATTGGATGCTATAATCAAATGTGTTAGCACCCCCAGATTTAGGTGTGTTACCTCCATTTTGCGCTGAAATTGCTTGTTGGAATAATAAGTATACGTCAGTTACAGTAATAACATCATCTAACCATTGAGCATTATTACTAACTCTTAATTCTAGATAATATCTTTCATCTAATACTAAATCACCCCCACTAAAAATTATTTGCCCATTTGTGTCTACATTCCCTGAAAAAAGGACACTGCCTGTTCTGCCATTTACTCCTATTGCTTCATATATTTTATATGTAAAGTCTGTAGCATAGTTAGCTTTTGATGGAGTATTTAAATTTAAAGTTATAGTACCCGCATTAACACCCATTACTGATTCTTCTCTTTCTATATTTAAACTTATACCTGAAGGCCCAACTCCTATACTTGATAAATTATTGTCGGATGTGCTACTAGAATCTGTAACTTTTGCCCAGTTTAGTCTTGTTAATTCAGTGTAATCAGTATACCCTGTGTTTTGTCTATCTTTTATTTTAAATCTAACTTCTAATATAGTTTCGTTATGTGCTATGGATGAATTAGCCTCTTGGATTGTTATTCTTTCCACAGACCAATCATTTAATGAACTATAAACGTTACTTCCATACAACCAACCCCAATAATATTGGTCATGTAATTGGGAAGGTGCTATTGGTACACCACCTCCTGTTTCAACTATATTAAATGAATACCCATCCCAACTACTTAAGTCTCGGGATGCTGAGGAGTTATTAGGTAATATAAATGAATGGTCAATTTTTTCTAATAATTTATTATTATATTGATAATCAAATATCATGAAATAAACTTCAGAATTATTATCACTTAAGGTATTAAATTTTACTGTGATTGTGTCACCTACAGCAAAAGGAGATTCTTCAATATAACTATGATCTAATTTAAGATTTTGACCCAAAATTAATAGGGGCATCAGTGTTAATAAAAATAATAATTTTTTCATAATAAGTCTTTAATAATTTTTTCACATACTTTTTTTAATGCTATGCTTGCTGTTTGTTGGTTAAATGTCCCATCTTCTGCAACTACAAGAGTTGAAGTTGAAATTGTTTTACTAGTTCCTTTTTGGATTGTGCGTTTTTTTACTTTACCATTAACCTCCAACTCACCAATAGCAATAATTTGTGTTATTGATACATCCTTATGGAATACCGCAAAAGATGTTCCAATGTTTTTCACATCAAAGAAAACCAATTTTACATTTACTTTCGTAGATGCTTGGTCTGAGAGGTTATAGTCTAGGTCCATTAATAATTCTTCGAGGATATTTTTTACACCAACTGCTAGGTTTCGATTACCCGCAAGTTTACCCATACGAATTTCATTAGTGACTTGACCAACCATAATAAGGTCTAGATCGTTTATTTGTGGTGTACTATTAGAACCATTGGGTAATAATAACATAACACAAATAACGAAGATTTTTAATATCTTAGAGGCAGTAATCTTCAAATTATACGTTTTAAAAAAATTACTATAACCCTTGTGAATAACACTTACCTAAAAAGGAATCTACTATTCTTTTTTACCACCAAATATTTTACCTGCTTCAGCAATACCGAAACAACCTAATGTGATAAAAAGAAAAGAATCATAAATAAATTCTTGAATCACCAAGTCTTTACCTACAAATCCTGTTACAATGTCTGCGGTGGCAAATAATACCATTACCGCGAATGCTGCGAATCCAACAACTGATTTCTCATTAATGTCATTATCATCTTTAAATAAATTTTTAAAATCCATCCAGTTACGTTTTATATATTTTAACATATTGATAACAATTAAATAAAAACACTATTTGTTGATAAATATAAAAAAGGGGTGTTAACACACCCCCTTTTAAATTGGAAAAATTTATTATCTTAAAATATATATATAAGGTACCTCCTATCCGTCACAACTAACGCATTCAGATTGTCTGGATCCTAAATCTCCTTTAATTACAGAATCGGTTCTTAGGTAATACAATGTTTTTATTCCTAATTTCCACGCCTCCATATGTACTTGATTAATCCACTTAGGTGAATCATTAGGATCAAAACTTAAGTTTAAAGATTGGGTTTGATCAATATATCGTTGACGAATAGCAGATTGACGAACTAATTCTAACTGATTAATTTCAGGAAAAGTTAAAAATAATTCTTTTTCATCTGGTAATAAAATGTTATCGGGGAGACCTAAAACTGACCCATTATCTCTTAACATCATATCCCACCATTCTTCTTTGTTTTCACCTTTAGATTCTAATATCCCTTCCAATACTTTATTCTTACGAATAAATGTTCCTTTGGCACCATTAAATGTGTAGATATTTGCAGGTAATGGTTCAATACCAGCTGAAATACCACCTGTTATAACACTATTAGATACTGTAGGGGCTATTGCTAAGAGGTGAGTATTTCTCATACCTGTTCCTCTACACCATAAAGGTTCACCATATTCTTCTGCTAAATTTCTACTTGCTTTTTCTGCTTTACCTCTAATATCTGAAAATATGTTATGGGTGTGTGCTGTTGAAGCTATTGAATTAAATGGTAATCCTTTTTGTTGTAAGAAGGTATGCCAACCCATTACACCTAAACCTAAAGCTCTACCTTTACGAGCATGGTTGTAGGTTCTTTGTAGAGAATCTTTACCTGCAGATTTGTCAATAAATTCTTGCATTACTCCATCTAACAACCATATTGCAGTTTCTACAACATCTGTATCTTTCCATTCATCATACTTAGCTAAGTTTAAAGAAGATAGACAACAAATAAAACTATGTTCTTCATCTGTAAATAAAGTAATCTCAGAACAAATATTGGTCATGGTTACATCTAGATTATTCATCATGTAAGCCATAGGGTTTGCTTTGTTTACATTATCTTTAAACATCACATAAGGTTCTCCTGTTTCCATTCTTGATTTTAAAACCTTAGCCCAAGTATTCATAGCGTCAGTATCTCGTGCTTCTAATTTTCTCATAAAGAAATCATCTACAACTACACACTGATGTAAGTTTAAACATTGTCTATTAGGATCTCCTTTAGGTCTACGGATTTCAAGAAACTCATCAATATCCTCATGGTTTATATCTAAATTTACAGAAGCAGCACCTCTACGGACATTCCCTTGATTAGTAGCAATAATTGCTGAGTCATAAATTTTACACCAAGGTACTACACCTTCAGACTTTCCATTTCCTGAGATTTCTGTTCCTCTAGGTCTAATACGAGATACGCTAATTCCTACACCACCACCAGAGGCGGTTAATTTCATTAGTTCTGCGTTAGTTAAACCGATTCCACGTACAGAATCAGGTGTATCTACGCCAAAACAACTAATAGGCAAACCACGATCTGTACCCATATTAGATAAAACTGGGGATGCTAATCCTATCCACCCATTCCAAAATGCTTTAAAGAATTTATTAGCTAATTCGGGTTTTTTAAGTCTATTAGCCGCGGCGTTTGCTACTCTTTTATATGCGGTTTTAACGGTTTCCCCAGGTAGTAGGTATCCTTTGCTAATAGTTGAGAGAGAAATCTCATCCATCCATTCAGGGTAATGTTTACCTTTTTCCCATAATGAGTAATCTATCTCTAGTGAATTGTTATCCATGTTTGTTTTTGTTTTTTAATTTTTAAAATAATGATGATGCGTCCCAGTTTTGAACTCCTTTACTGTAATTAGTTACTCTATTTGCGAAGAAATCAGTGTGTTGTTTACCTGCTGATAAACTATCAAACCATTTCATTCTTTGTAGGGATTCTTTATCAATTCCATTTACAACAGGACCATATCCTAAATCTCCCATTTTGGTATTTACTCTGTTTTTAATAAAAGATACTAAATCATATTTTGAACACCCTTCAAGATCTCCCATTTCATATACTTTATCAATAAAATCCAATTCTAATTTTAGAGATAAAAGAGCAGCTTCTTTAATCTGTTCTTCTAATTCAGGTGTATTGAATTCTGGGTGTTCTTGTAATAATGTTCTAAATAACCAACATCCTGCATTTGAATGTAATGATTCATCTCTAATACTCCACTCTACTATTTGACCTACTCCCTTTAATAAGTTTCTCAATTTAAAAGAAAGTAAAACAGCAAATGAAGAAAATAAATTTACACCTTCAGTAAAAGCAGAAAATATAGCTAAGGATTTTGCTCTTTCATGCCAATCTGGTTCACCATCGTGAGAATCTCTAATTGACATCAGTGCCTCAATTTTAGCCATTGTGGTTTCGTCTTCAAGGAATTCATCAAAATTATCTAATCCTAATTCTTCATTTAGTAATGAATACGCCTCAGCATGGATAGTCTCAAACGCACCAAAGGTAACAGCCATTTTAATAACTTCAGGTTTTCTGAACCATTTTGTAACTAAAGTTGTCCAATAGTCATTTACTACAGTTTCAGTTTGTGCAAACCCTTTTAAAATAGAACCTATAATATTTTTTTCAGTTTCATTTAAATTTTGTTTCCAATCATTTACATCAGACATCATTGGTACTTCTGTGTGTAACCAGTGGGCTTGTTGTTGTTTTAACCAGTAATCATGTGCCTCTTGATATTCAAAAGGTTTGTAAACTATACGTTCTTGCAATAGAGATGTCTTTGCCATTTATTTATTTTAGGTTTTAATTAAAGTTTATTTTTCTAATTCGAAAAACTTTTTTCGTAATAACTGTTTGTCAAAAGTATCAACACTAGTATCAAACTTATTGGAACGTTGTGAAGGTTTTAATTCTTCATTTTCGTTTTCTTCATGGTAATCAGAGACTTCAAAGTGACCTGTTGAGGTATCTGCATTAACAGAAAAGGTAAGACCATCCATTCCGTATCGGTTTTTCATAATGTGGAACCTTCCAGTCCCATTAACTTTATCTTCTTTTTTTCTTGAAAGGGACATACAAAAATCAGTTATCATGATTTTGTCATAAGAACCTGCGGCCTTATCCCCTTCGATAATATTATCTTGCGCACCTGCCCTATTTACTTGGGAAACTGACCAAATTGGTAGGTCTAATTCTCGAGCTAATCCTTTGGTGCTTGTATAAATATCATCAATCTCATCCTTACGATCACTATTCTTTTTTCTGGATGCGAGTAGGTCAACATAATCTATGATGATTAAATCAGGTTTTGTACCCATACTTGTACATTTGCTAATATGAGATTCAATTGTTGAGATAGTCGCCCTTCCTGTGGGAAATTCTTTAATTATCAACTTTCCTGGGAGTTGGGGAATAATGTCTTCTACTTTTTCTCTATGGGAATCTATTTTATCTACTCCTATTTTTGTAAAATAAGCATCATACCTTTTCCCAACATAATCTTCTCCTAATTCTAAAGTATAGTGGAGAACATTATAACCTAATCTAACAGCATGACCTCCAAGAGCAACTAGGGACCATGACTTTCCTCCTCCAGGATTACCAAATATTAAACCAAAATCCCCATTACCTAAACCTCCTTGGAGTAGTTTATTCATGCGATCCCATGGTGTAGGTATAGTAGATCTTGAGTTTTCTCTATATCTCTCCTCAATATCTTTAACATACTCATGTCCTAAATTTTTATCTTGACCCGCTTTTAGAGCGTTATCAACAATAAATCTAATACCATCAAAGTCCCCTGCTTTTAGTAAGTCTACAGAGGACATTAAGGCTCTTTTTAATTGTTGATTTTTACAAAAATTTGTAAATTCTTCTTGTACATACTTTAGATCTTCGTCTGATGTAACAAATGCTAGTTTTAGCTGTTCCTTAATAGCAATTTGTAATACCTCATTTTCTACTTTTTGGAGTTCAACTTTTAAAACATCTAAAGAAGGAACTGTGTGGTATTTTTCGTAATAATTTAATATCTCTTTAATAGCCCATTTTTGGGCAGGATTCTCAAAATATTCATCAGAAATAATATCGTGGATATTTACTAGGAATTCTTTATGTGTTAATAAAGACGATAAAACCTTTATTTGGAAATCGTGGCCGTATTGTGAAATCGAATTGAGTGTAATAACGTTTGCTTTTAATACTGTTTATAACTTACTTATGTATGAATATACGACCTGTTTCTTATACTACCAAATAAAATTACTTGGGGTTTTCTTGTAATATTAAAAGCTTTTAAGCTAGTCAATATAGGTTGAAAAAGGTTGAAAGTTTTCATTTAACCAATTTTCTAAATTTCTAATCATTCCTCCAATTTTATCTTCATTATATAACTGGATGAATAATTCTTTGTTTAGGTCTGGGAAATCGCTTTCTATTAAATTTATTAAACCATTGATTTCCTTTTCATTTATCATTGGTTTACTTAAATCCATAATTTTATATGAATTTTCTAAACGATTTCTATCTTGGATTATACGGGAATACACAACATGTTCTTTAAACTTTTCAGCAGAAATATCGAAAATGTCTTCTAGAGTTAATTTTTGAGTTTGTAGTTCAGGGAATTTCTTAAATATTCCCTTTTCTCCTAACCCCTTAACACCTGGGACTTTATCTGAATTATCTCCGAGTAAGGTTTTATATAATATGAAGTTGCTTGATAAAACTTTAAATTTTTCTTCTACAGTTTTTGGAGTGTAATATTCTTTCTCCATTGGTCTGTACAAGATGATTTTATCAGTTACTAATTGTACAAAATCCTTATCACTAGATACTATGAAAACATTGGAGTTATATTTTTCTACCAATTGGGTAGATAACACTGCAATTATATCATCAGCTTCTACCTTGTCTATGGATGTGGTCTTGACGTTTAACAGTTTAAGATATTGGATTAGACGTACAATTTGGTCAATTTTGGCATCATGTTCGTCTTCTCTATCTTCAAATATATCCCAATTAGTTATCCTTTGGGTGTTACGCCCTGATTTATATTCAGGGATAATATTCTTTCTGTTATTTGAGGAACCTGCCCCATCAAAAACCACATACACAGCAGTAGGTTGGATATTTCTTATTAATACCCCTAAAGAACGTAAAAAACCTCCTAGACCACCAACATGCACCCCATCGGGGTTTACCATATTCATAGTAGCAAAATTTCTAAAAAATAAGTTTAAACCATCAATTAGTAAAACTCTATCGTGTTTTTTTAAGGAAGGTGCTTCCTGATCTTCTTGGATTTCGTCCAAGAGATTAAATAATTCTTTATGTTTCATGTTTTATAGGTCTTGTGCGTCGTAAAGTACAGGGGTTACATCTTCTTCATCTTCAACAATTGTGAATTTTCCTCCTCCTAGGATTTTAGACCATTCATCTGCATGTTGTTTCTTATATGAATTTTTATCCTTATCTGTATCTTGGATAAAACCATGAGAAGTCATAACAATTTTCCCTCTAGATTGGATACCATTAACGTGGTTTTTATCAATTTGAAGGTTTGTGCGTTTACCCCATTCAACTTGTTTACCACCTTTAATAGCTTTAATTTTTGAAGTACCAGCGTTTGATACATTACCAAATGTAACTACAAATGTAGCATCATACCACATAGCCATCCCTCCTTTGTTCATCATTTTAGGTTGACCCATTGGGGATTCTGCTTTGGCAGTCCAAACTTTGTTAATAGCAACTAAGGTATTAGTAAATGGAGAAGACTCTTTACGAGACATCACAATTTTCTGGTTAACGCTATTCCCAAATTGGGTAGACATTGCACCTGCATTCCATTCGTTGTTATTTTTTAGTTTTTCAACTGACATTTGACAAGGGATTGAACCAATACTATCCCAGAAAAAGGCTAAATCATAAGGTAAATTACCTTTTTTCTGTTCATTTTCTAGGTCCATAATAAAGGCAGCAACATCTTCTACAGTATGTACTGTTTCTCTATCTACGTAGATAAAGTTACCTTCGTAATCAATAACATTACCTTCATCATCCTTAATTAATTTAACTTCAAGCCCCATTTGAGCTGCATGTTCCCAATTCCATTTCATTTCAGTAATGATGAAAACAGGAAGTAATCCCATTTTTTGAGCTGAGACTGCTGCTTCAAGGAGTGCTGTTGTTTTTCCAGTATCAGAATGTCCTCTAAGTAATACAATATGCCCCATAGGGATACCAGGTACACCTGATACCTCCTGAAATGCTGGGGATAAGGGGATCCATTCTTGTTCTTTAAATTTGACATTTTTATCTAAACCTTTAGTTGATTTAAATTTATTAAGATCAAATTTACTTTTAATCTCGGCAGACACTGCTGCCGAGAGTGATTTAGATGTTTTTGCCATATTTAGAAAGGTAAGTCGTCAGTTTTATTATCAAACAATGAATCGAATTCGTCTACTTTGTTTTGTTTAACCTTTGTGGTATCTAAACTAAAGTTTGAAGCAGGTGTTTTTGGAGTAGATACTTCAGGCATATCTTCATTCCCTGCATCTTCCGGTACTAACCATTTTTCTAGAGCGGATTTCATTTCGTCAAATGTATAACGTTTAAACAACTCTTTAGGGTTTGGTTGTTCTTTAGACCAAGTTTCTACTTTAGAGGCATCATCACTTAAAGGGGATGTTTTCAAACGAACACGTACAGAAGATTTATTGTAAGCTGTACCCGTAGATTCAGGTCCTACTGTTTCTACTGTAAGATCTCTACCTGAAACGATGTCTGTGTAGTCTCCGATTTCATCATCTACAGCCAATGCCAATAGTTCTTCATAAACTAATTTTCCAAATTGCCATAGACGAACACCTTTATCTTCTTCCCCTCGTACAATTACAGGGACAAAAATACGGTTTTTTGCATCTAATTTTTTGGCAAGTACGTAATTTTCTTTGCTATATTCTTCTCTAAGTTTAGAGGCAAATAATGCAATCGGGTCTTTTTCACCAAAGTTAGCAGGTGAAATCATAACTTTATTAGTAATCCCATAATAAATCCCTAGTTCAGTAAAAGGATTTGAGGCATTATAGGTAGAAGGAACAATTCGAATTTGTTGCTTACCTATGCTAGGTTTCCAATAAATAGTTGTGTAATCTGTTTTACCGCTTCCGGTTGTTGGTTTTTGTTGAAGACCATCTAACTTCTTTTGTAACAATGATAAATCCATAATAACTAATTTTTATTTATAACACTTTTTATGTAACGCTAATATACAAATAGAGGCGTAGAAAGCCAAGCTATTTTATATTTTTTTTATTTTAAGTTGTTAACCAATTCTTGTAGGAATGGTTTGTAGTTGTGGGTTCCGTATTCTTCTTCTAATACTTTAGCCACAGCTTGTGCAAAATCTTTATAACTCATACTATCATCAATACTCGAGATAGCATCATTTATTTTAGGTGCTAATTGATCTGCTTGTGATTCCTTTAACTTATCCTCACTGATATATTTTTTTAAATCAAATTCTTTCATAAATTTATTATTTTATATATTTTTGTATTTAATTGATTTAATTCATTGTGTTGAGTAAGTAAAACACAATTTCTATAATGTTGCCAATCTACTTTATATCTGGTATCTACTACTCCACCGTTTAATTTCTTGATTAGCTCGTTAAGGGCATTGATTGTATATAAAGTATTAGATTCTTTTTTTCTATGTACTAAAATAGTATTGTCTGGTATTGTATTTACATTCGTTTGGTCAACATTGTAAGTAACAACATACTCATCTTTTCCTACAATTTCTAGAACAAACAACTTATTGTAAATAATTGAATATCTTGATTGTATGTTTTGGATTAAGTCTTCAAGACCTTCTAAGTCTGTAAAAGTACAAAATAATTTATTATTTAACATTTTGGTATCTAGGTTCATTTCAAAGTCATAGTTAAATCTATGGCCTTGTTCATAAATATCGAAAATCCCCTCTAATACACTAGAATCCTTATTATTCAAAGTTGTAATCATAACCCTTAATTTCTTTAATGTTTAACTTATATTTACTAAAAATCTCTCTAATCTCATCTAATAACCCTTCCTCATCCTTATCTAAATCAAACAAAAAACTATCATATGTATATAACACTAATTTCGTCTTATATCCTCGTAATATACGTAACATATCCCACAAAACCAACACATTCTGTGAAGTTTCCATATTTTGAAGAATGTAGTTAAAAAGTTTTTGTGGATTCATTTCACCCAGGTTTTCCTTTCTATATATAAAGTTTGAAATAGGACATTCTATATATCCATCTCTTTCAAATTTTACCCAGGTCTCTCCTACGTATTTTTCTACTTTTTGAAAGAATTCAAGGTTCTTATAAGCTTTAAAAACGCCTCCATAGAGCTGTTTGAAGGTAAGTTCCTTCGATTTTTTATAATCCACGTTATATAAGGTAGCAAAATGAGCGTGGATATCACTAGTGGTAAAACTATAACCAACGAGACGAGCAGCCAAAGTAGGGTGGTAAGCACTAATGTCAATTTCAACAAGTTCACTATTACGAGGTATAAAACTTTTTCTACATCCATTTTCTTTATTAAGTGCGGCATAATTTACGTTTTTAAACCTATTTGAAGGTCTTGTTGTTGTTGTTTTTAAGTTAAATTGAGTGTGTACGTAGTCGGATTCGGTTTTATAAAAATATTCCTCGAAGATTCCTCTTTGTATGTGTATTCCGTTTCTTTCGATTGCGTTGAATACCACTGATACTCTATTGTTAAAAAAGTCATAGTACTTGCTGTTTAAATTAGGTATATTGTTTTTGAGATCTAAAAAAATTTTCTCGCATATCTCATAGTGTTTAACCACCGGTATAATAGAATTTATATTTGGGTTATCCTTATGTTTACTATAGAATATATCGTGTGTTATTGTTGTAGGACGTATATACGTAGTGGGGGGTGGTGTTGTGTCGTAAAGAGATTTTAGTGGAAAATAGTGTAGAGTTTGTTTTTTGTCTCTACAATATAATTTTTCAAATTTCCCTAGTATTGTGTCTATGTTGGTTTTTGATGTGTTTAAAGTCTCACTATGGTCAACACATAACATATACCCCTTGCTCGCTTCAAGTGGTCGGATATACACTAAAGATACGGTATTTTGTGTGGGGTGGTTTGTGTCGTTTGAAGGTATTACTTCAATGAATGCCTCTTTATAACCACTGTTATAAAAAACTTTTAATTGTTCTATATCTTCTACTAACCAGTACATATAACCTATTTTGTTGGAATATAAAAAGACTCCTTATAGGAGCCTAGTTATTTTAAGAATAATTTTCATTTTAAAAATTAAGATTCCTCAAACCTTATATTAATATCTCCACCATCTAAGGATGCTACAGCGGTATACCCATAATCACTAGAGAATTGAATATCTCCTTCTTTTTGGAGGTAATTTACAGTTTGATTAAATGAATTCGCCAATTCTTCACCTTGATATTCCGGGGTATATTCACCACTTTCAAGGGTAAAAGTATTAGGTGCATCTCCCTCCATATCTCCTTCTAAATATACATCTAAACTATATTTTAAAAATTCTTCTATATCTTGGGGTAGAGTGCTGTTAATGTTTTCTTTAAATAGTCTACCTTCAGCTAAGTATTTTCTTAAATCGAAATTGTCCATTGTTATTTGTTATTTGTTATAAATATATGAAAGGGGATTAGGAAGAACAAATTTATTTGTAAAATTGATCGAATCTATCTTTAAAATAAGATTTAAATCCCCTAATTTTAAGGTTTGATTCTTTTCTTTCTACTGTTTCTCTATTTACTTTATATGCTTCTTTTCTATTACCAGTTAATACCCAGTTAATTTGTATAGGGGAATACATTTGATAGAAAACACTAGGGTATTTGTTTACGTATTTAGTATGTTCCTCTTTAGATATTTCTATAAATTTAGGTTCATTTGTTTTAGAAACAAAATATCTTTGAAATTCCCCTAGATCATAGTTTTGGGTAGTTGGTTTTGCTTGTGTAAATGTAGGTAATGTTTGGGATAATGTAGAAGGAGGATTATACCCCTCCTCTTGGATAACCCATTGGGTTTTTTGAGGGGTGAAGGGATTGTCTATTTCTGATTTTGAGGGTTGTTCAGATATTTTTTGTAAAGATATATTAGGGAAATCTTCGGGTGTTTTTCCAGAATAACATTGACCATTAGATATTTTGTAATAGAAGCCTTTATATTCTTGTCCCGTGTTTGGAAGTATGAATTCTTTCCCTTTAGTATAGAGATTTGTTTGAATTTGGGATTTTGGATAATAGCTCATTATTCTTGGGTATTGGGTGGTTGGGTTTTAGGATTTGGGGTTTTAACCCATTTTGGGTATAGAGATAGTTTCTAATTTTGTAACCCATCTATTGTTGGATAAAGAATGGCTAACTTTTTTAACTATAAATTCTAGGGTTTCTGGGTAATTATAGGGGAGTGTTGAAGAATTTACTACTAATTTGTTAAATATTTTTATACCTGATATACCTTCTAGTTCTATAGATAAATTAACGGGGATAAAACCTATAGTAGAGGTAGGTTGGTCTTTTGCTTTTCTTTTTTGGATTGTAACATCCAGGTTGTTTTTAAGAACAGAATATCCTCTATTTATAAAATCATTATCTAGTCTAAAGTATTTGGACCTATTTTTAGGGACATTGAGTCCTGGATAGGGTTTAGTTTTTTTGGATGGTCCTGATGTACCCGTAGAGGAAACAAAAGAATTCCCAAAACATTCTATAAGGTATTGGTCAAAGTTATTTTCTTTATCGAATTTTAGTTTTTGTTGTTTTTCTTTTCTACGGTTTGCTGATTCTGTGCGGATTCTTTTTTGTTGTTCCAGGTACTTTTGGTGTTTGTTGAGAGTTGGTTGCTCCTCGGTTTCTTCTTCTTCTTTCTCGATTGGTGGGGGGGTTGTGACTGTTTGAACAAACCTATCTTGTATTCCTTTGTTCCATTGTGAAAATGCGGTTGTATCCTCACCCACAACTTCACCATTTGCGGAGGCACCTATAGCTATTGTAGTAGCAAGGGAGGGGTCTATTTGGGTTTTAAAGTTATAGTTTTTAACAAAGTTGGATTGGGAAGTACTGCGGTTATAACCAAATATTTCTAAAACAACGTCTTCATCTTCTTGGTTTAGAATTTTGTTTTTATTTGGGACTGTTGTTTGGTCTAATATAGTTATAGTATTTGTAGATTCATCTATTATTGGTTGAAGATTATTTACGCCCCCTAAAGATTTATTTATACCATCACATAAAGATGATAAAAATTTGAATAGGCTCAAGTTTCCTTTTGAATCCGTGTTCGAATTCAAAGTTTTTAATATAAATGCAAAATTTAGGTATACGTTCATAGGTCTACCAAAAACAATGTTTGTACCATTATCCTTCCCAGACCAGGCATCAAGGCCTAGTTGGTATTGGTCAAATACAGCATTTATATTATCAAAAACGGTGTTTGCTGTAATGTCATCCCCACCACTTTTATTTTTTTTCCTTTGGTAAACATTTTTACTTATTACTCCAGGAAGATGTGTATTATTAACCAAACAAATTCTAGGATCTACTGAGAATTGTTTTTTGTCGGCATACATTATATTGGATTGGGGGTCGTTATTTAAATTTAATATGGGGAAATGTTTGTTTCCATTAGTGATTTGAGGTAAAACATGTTTAAATATAAAATCTAAAAATGCCCCAAACCTCATAAAATATTGGGAAGACATGCCGGTTGCATCGTTTATATCTACTAAGTTTGAAGCATACAGGTTACCATTCAAAAAATCATCACCCTCGTACCCTAAACCATTTACTATACCTTCATAATTTCTAATTTCACTTTGATAAGAGGTAATTTGTTCTCTAAATAAAGGTTCACCAAATTTCTCTTTTATTGTTTTTATTTTGTGTTTTATGTGAAATCTTTTATTACTGTTTTGGGTATTTTTAAGAAGTTTTTGAGTTCTTTCAAGGCTATTTTTAGTAATTAACTTAAATAAAAAATCACTAATTACATTATTTTTTTTATTATATTTTTCTTTTTTATCTTTTTCTTTTTTATCTTCAGAATCCTTATCTGAGTCAGTTTGGGTTGGTATGGGTATGGAAATAGAGGGGAGGTTGACTTTTAAGGATTCTATAATATCTCCTAAACTTATCAAGTCAATTGTTATGTTGTAAGAACCATCAGGATTAAATCCCCAACTAAAGTTTGAAACTCTACCGAAAAACCCATCATAGTTACCTTGGTAATTTTCTCTTTCTTTTTCAATTTTTTTAAGCATTTCTAAATGAGTAGAACCACCATCCTTAAACCATTCTTTTTCTATTAGGGTTTCTCCAACAGATTCTATATTTCCATTTTTATCTACATACTTGCTATTCCCCCATTCTAACATTAGGGTAAAACCTAATCTTAGATATAATACTTCTATAATTTCAAATTGGCCTTTATTAAAAGCTTTTAGATTTACAGTTGCCTTTCTAAGGGAACCATTATTTAAATGAGAAACCTCAACTGATGTTATTCCGGGCATAGGTTGAAGTCCAAAATCGTCCCCACCTAAACCATAGGCATTGCCATTATTCCAGATTGAATTTTCTGAGTAGTTTTTTGTAACACCTGATCTTTGGGGTTTGTTTAGTTCATTTAGACCATTAAATAATATAGATTTTTTGGCTAAACCCATTCCTGTAAAACCACCAGAAGGTAAATTAATTTTTGTTAATCTTTTATCATCTGTTATTTTAGCAGAAGATGCCATTTTAACCCAGGATAGATTAGAATTTAAGTATTCAAGTTGGTTAGGGGTTCTTGATGTAGATGATAACCCACTCCCATGTATAATTTGCCTTTGTGTTATTTGTTCTTGTACATATTTCTCAAAAGATTCTCCTACTATATTTCCGGTCATAACTAAGCATTTATTTTTTCGAAATTAGATACTAATTTTGAGATATTTGAAGGTATTCTCAATTGTATTCCTATTGGGGGGTAATATGAGTTTTGTGGGAGGTTTGGATTTGAAGCAGAAATGGCCCACCATAATGTAGAGTCACCATAGTACTGTAAAGCTAGATTATCAAACCTATCTCCTTCCTGAGTGATTACATATGCATCGTTAAAATTTAAAGGGGTTGTTGGGTATTTTGTTGTGTTGTAATATCTCTTACCCTCTTCATTTTTTTTAATTGGAATTGTTTTATATCTTTTCATTATATCTATTTAATTTGGGGTATAATCATCTTCTCCACCATCACCATTTAAAGAAATAAATTTTTCTTTTCCATATCCTGTTAATTTTTTAGGGTCTGCTTTTAAATCAAAATCATTACCTTGTACTTTAGGTACGAAATCATGGATAGGTATAAAATTAAACCCAGATACTTTAATCATGTGGGGTAATTCTTTGAGGTCTCCTTTATTGTTTTGGTCACCTATATTAATTTCCCAAGGAGATTCCTGTGGTACACTATAATTTAAACC
>Ga0187217_1000390_pt1 | contig 18665 bp, 13 predicted proteins | sample 15SPOviralmetaG_FD_130165 | JGI IMG/M metagenome (GOLD analysis project Ga0187217, IMG submission 130165) | Marine viral communities from the oligotrophic San Pedro Time Series (SPOT) site, San Pedro Channel, CA, USA - 15 SPOT_SRF_2010-09-15... | ecosystem: Environmental > Aquatic > Marine >... | reverse complement strand
GGCTATTAAACAAATACACAAATATAGAAACGAAGGGAAGAATGTTGTAGAAGCTTGTAACATACTTAACATCCACCCAAACACATATAATAATTGGAGAAGGTCTTTTAAGATTTCAGTATTTAAAAGAAATGATATATAAAACAAAACCATTTGAACACCAGAAAGCAGCAGTAGAACGCTTCGTAGACCAGCCCTACGGAGCTTTATTTTGCGAAATGGGCACAGGCAAAACTAAAATCATGCTAGATATACTTAGCAACAATGACTCTGAGGACATAGTAATTGCAGCCCCTAACGGACTACACTTTAACTGGGAAGCTTTAGAAATACCTAAACACTTCCCAGAAGAAGACTGCGAGATATATACTTGGCGAGGTATGCCCACAAGTAAAACTCGTAAACGTGACTTAAAACATTTTCTAAAATGTGAGGCTAAGTATAGGTTCTTGTTAATTAACATAGAAGCACTTAGAACAAAAAACGGTTACGGACTTGTAGAAAACTTCTTAGAGTCGGACAGAAACAAACAGTTTGTAATTGATGAGTCTACTTGTATAAAGAACCCTAAGGCACAACAGACACGATCTGTGTTAAAGTTATCTGAAAGATGCGATAAAAGATGGATACTAAACGGCACTCCAATTACACAAGGACCTTTGGATCTGTTTAGCCAATGTAGATTCTTAAACAAAACCGCGTTGCCCTACAATACGTATACAGCGTTTAAGCACAAGTTTGCCATAGAGACTACAATGACAATGGGTCAGCGTGCCTTTAAGAAAATTATTGGCTACCAAAATGTAGAAGAGCTTACAAAGCTACTAGAACCTTTTAGTCTTAGACTAGAGAAGAAAGATTGTTTAGATCTCCCAGAGAAAACTTTCTCAACAGTTTCTGTTGAGCTAGAACCAGAGCAAGAACGATTGTATCAAAGAATGAAGGACGAATGCATCATTGAATTCGAATCAGGAAACATAGTTACGGCGACAATGGCTCTCACCCAGTTGGTTAAATTGCATCAAATTCTTACAGGTTTTGTTGTTACTGATGACGGTGAGGCTATTTCGCTCAAAAATAATAGAGTAAAGATGTTGCTCCAGATTGCTGAGACCAGTGGACCATTGGTTATATTCTGTGCATACAAGCAAAATGTTAAACAGCTTCATGAAGCTTTGACCGAGAAATACGGGGAAGAAAGCGTCGTTGTATATAGCGGAGACACTCTGCTAAACAATCGGTCTGCAGCTATACGAAAGTTTCAAAGCGGTAGAGCTCAATTCTTCATAGGAACGTCGGCTGCAGCTAAGGGTCTAACGTTACACCGAGCATCTACAATGGTATACTACTCAAACAACTACAGCTTAGAGACTCGGCTGCAAAGCCAAGACCGTATACACCGTATTGGTCAGGAAAACAAATGCACATACATTGACCTTGTTGTTAACAACTCTCTTGACGAAATTATACTTAAACGATTAATGCAAAAGAAAGAACTGTCTAACATGGTTCTTGACGACCTTATAGAGACTATAAGATAAGTTGACACAACTGCTTTTTTGTTTAGTATTCCGACTTATGCTAACAGAAAAAGAGCAGGAAATCTTAGATTTATTCTTAGAATCAGGTAATAAATCTGTCGTTGCTAACAAAATTGGCACAAGTGAAGCAAGCATTCGACGAGCTTTAAAACGAGTAGAACACAAAGGCTGTGCTCCGTGGCTCAGTAAAGCAGCAGTCCCTGACCACCTAGCCCTAGCCAAGACCACGGTTCAATATGGACCAGAGGGCGAAGTGCAGCGGGAGTGGAAACGACTGCTTCCAAACGCAGAAGCAATGACAGACTTTGTTGACGCTCTGTGTGACCGTGCAAAAGGTAAGCTAAAGATTGCCAAAGCCCCAATAGTCAAAAGACAGCGGGAAGACGTTCTAGCCGAGGTCTGCTGCTTTGATGCCCACATCGGTATGTATGCCGAAGCAGGAGAAACTAACAGTCAAAATTACGATTCTGATATAGCTGTTAAACGCATACACAATACTACAGACGCTCTGCTCTGCAGAATGAACAACCCAGAGCACATCGTTGTAACGTTCGGCGGGGACATGCTGCACTCAGACACCAGAAGCAACAAAACTGAGATGAGTGGCAACGTGCTAGACGTAGACAGCCGCTACCACATGGTCGTTGAGAAAGCCGTCACAGCTTGTTACGATGTAGTATCTATGGCTTCTGAAGTATCTAAAGAAGTCACCGTAGTCATACTAGAGGGTAACCACAGCTGGCACTCCGAAGTGTGGCTAGCTCAGGTTCTAAGAGCTGCTTACTCCCAGTGTGGTCGTGTCAACGTTGTCATGCAACGCTCTGCTCGTAAACACATGGTCTGGGGCGACAACTTACTAGTTTGGACACACGGAGACTCTGTAGCCATGACCAAGTGGCAAGGTATTATCTCAACTGAATTTGCAAAGCTCTGGGGTAAGACAAAGTGGCGACACCTAAAGATGGGGCACGTCCACCATAAGAATGCCCGTAACGGCAAGAGCCTTGTAACCTCCGATCAGAATGGCGGGTGGGTCGAGAACCACGGACTGTTGGTAGAGTATCTACCTGCTCTGTCAGCAACAGACGCTTGGCACGCAACAAAAGGATTTATTGGTAGCCAACAAGCAATGACTGGTTTTGAGTATCATAAGAAACACGGACTAGTAACTAGGCTCTATGAGCCAGCACATTAACCTATTTTTTTAATAATCATTACTAAGGGACCAGAAGAATTTGGTCCAGCTACAAATTGTCCCGCACTATCTATTTCTGTTGCTTCAAAACGAAAATCCGCTGTGTTTTGAGTAACAACCGTTCCTACACTTAAAGCTACCACAGTAAAACCATCATTAACTGATACTGAAGGAGTAATAGCACTACCATCTTGTTCTAAAGCCACAGTCCAATAATCACCGTTATTATTGTCACTATATTCTTGAATAAGACCATTTATGTCAATAAGATAGCTTCCTTTATTTAAAGTAATTGTTTTATTATCAGAACTGATGCTAGCTTGTATTTGATTATAAGCTTGCGATGGAGGAGTCCATGGAACAGCATAACTATTTTCTGATCGAGAGTTAGTTGCTGTGTACACAGCTGTACCTATGACTGCATTCTGCATAGCGGTAATTGAAGCTTCGGCAGAAGTTAGTCTAGTGTTTAACGCCGAAATTTCGTTGTCTACATATAGCTTAACAGCACCCGATGTAATCAACGATGGGTCATTAGATAATGCCCCCGTTAAAGTTGTATCAGGGTTTAATACCTTAGTAATTGCCGTGTTAATATCATTTGCTGTGTTGTCTAATACAAAGTTTGCCATGATTATGTTTGAAAGGATTTAAAGTATACTGTTTTATAAACAGCAATATTAGCGGAAGATATTTCATAATTTTCGTTGTGCGCAATTGGTAGCGTATATGTTTTTGTATGTGTTGACCCACCATAATTTTCTTGTATTTCTTTAAATGCAAAAGTGACTTGAGTCGATGCTGAGGGTCCAATTATAACATTAAACGCAGATTGAGTGTTACTGTTTGGTCGGAATTGAATCTCCATTACTAAAAAACCACTTGAAGGTGCAGTGCCCGTTACACTAGCGTAAGTCTTTTCGTGGAGTAAAGTGAAACCAGCTTTAAGGCTAAATTTATTACCAGCTAACACAGCCGCGCTAGTTGGAATAGCGTCATCTGTATCAGTAAGTTCATCAGTAGATGTTTCTAGGGCTGCTGGCGCAAATGAATCGGTAGTAAGAATGTTTGATGAAGCAATACCGTCTATTGCTGATTTAACAGCACCTGCTGTAACCAACGATGGATCGCTACCCAATGTTCCTGTTAAAGTCGTATCAGGAGCATGTGCTTTTGTTAAAGCAGCATCAATCTCTGAAGCTGTAAGTGCAAGTGGATAATTAGCCATAATTTAACATTTCCATTTACGAAGAGCTAATGCTTTCCGTGTTGGTCTTCCTTTCTTGTCCTTCATTGGACCCTTGACTCCAGACATACGAGCACAGAAAGAACGGCGACGCTTAGCTGCTTTTGAGCCACGCTTCACCTTTCCTGTAACTGGGGCTTTCAAATTAGAACCGTCCTTACGTTTAAAGTAAGCACGTCCCTTCTTTGTTAGTCCTCCAGTTTTGCTCTTATGTTCTTTTCTCATTATTTTTTAGGTTTTAAAGAGCGAACTACTTTCTTCTTTTTAGGTGGGCGACCTACTTTGTCGCCGTATGTTCCTTTTCCGTATGGCATAGTATTTTATATTTTAGATTGAACCCAAGCAATAATCTTAGATACAATTAATTTTATTTTAGTGACAAGAGTGTCTTTAGTTTTGCAAATGCAACATTTCATTTTATTTTTTACGTTTGTTATGAAAATCAAATAGGACTTTTACTTTTTCTGCGAGAGATTCTAAATTATAGTGCATTCTTGCTAATACAATAATTAGTGTAATAATACCAATTAAAATAGGTGTTAAAGATGATATAATTTGAATAAATTCATTCATTTAATTTGTGACGAACCAAAGTAGAAACCTACAATGGCTAAGGCAGTCTGCCTAATTTCTGGTAAAATAACAAATCCTTGTATAGTGTCCCATTTAACGGTTTTAAAGAAGCCAAAAAAGCCGTTCGTCTCTCTAGCTACGCTTACCCCTACGTCAGTCCAAGCAAAGACAAATGGGGCTATTACAATAGCAAAAACGGTAGATATCACAAGGAACCTACGAACAATGACACCGCTGTGACGTTTGGCAGCTGCGTCAGCCGACTCGTCTGCAGCTTTTTGCTTTCCAATCATACGCTCAAATTGACGAGCTTGGTTTTCCATCTGTGTGCCAATAAGCTTCATTATAAAACCGCTGACTCCTCCTCCGAGCATTGCTAGTATTTCTGGTGTCATTTAAGTTCCTTGATTAATTTATAGATTGAGAGTCCCAAAAAGACAAAGGTCATCATACCAACAACTAGACCAACTGCACTGTTAATACCTTGTAGTCCAAGACAGGCAAAAAATCCCGTTGATCCCACCGTTCCTTTAAGCATCGTATCCATCATTAACTAGTATTTTATCATTAACACTCCAGTTGACGTTCTATAAACATCACCAGCAGAAAGAGTTGATGCGGCAGTGTTATCTGCAAATACTGGCACATTTCCAAGATTAAGAGGCTTGTGTATCTTAACTTCGCTTGCTGAAGGCGATACACTCAATACATCTGTATTTGATGCAGTTCCGATCTTATGAGTTATTTTAAATTCACCAATGTTTGAGTCTGGATAAGAACCATACATTCCCATCTGTATTGCATCTCTACCAGCTTCACCAGTAGTAGATCGGACTCCAGTATGATAAAACTGTAAACCATCTGTAGCGTCGCGAGTATCTGTAAATGCTAATTTCTTATTGGCTCCAATATTCGTGTCGCTGTATATCTTTACTAAATTGGTTTCAAATCCCGATCTATTATATCCAATATCTACATGGTCGGCTTCTAGTCTTACCTTGCATCCGTCGTTAGTATTTCCCAAGAATTTTATATGACCTTTTTCGTTGCCCCCAGAGAATTGTTGAATAACAAAATCATTGCTGTTTTGCCCTAGATAACGCATCAAAATCTCGTCATCAGCGGAAGATGCTTTTTGAAGTCTAACTGCACCGTCTTTAAAGTAGCAATCCTCTTTTACAAAACTCGTGGCTGAGTCCGAAAGAGTTATGCCTTGGTTATTAAGTTTAACAACATCAGAACCCCCAACCTGAATTGAACAATCAGAGACAGTAAACTCAACGTCACCAATCTTTCCAATATTTGCCAATATTTGCGGACAGTCAATTTTTTGATTTGAACTAATTTGTCCACTTACGCCAAGGTCACCGCCTATGCCAACGCTTGAAGGTGCTGTAATAGAAGAAGTAGAACTAGTAAGGGTAATATCTCCGCTTACCGTCAAATCCCCAGATATACTTGTCGACGCAAAAGCTCCTGCTCCTCCGTAATAATTATTGGCTTGAACAGAATCGGCATCAACCTGTCCAGTTACGTCAACGTCTCCTCCAACTTCCAATCTCTTACTTGGGTTGGTTACATTAACACCAACATTACCAGTAAAATCTGGTGAATCCAATGGAGCCTTGGTAGCTATGTTTGTTGCGTTGGTAGCTATATTCGTGTTAGCTGTAGCTATATTTGTGTTAGCTGTAGCTATGTTAGCAGTGTTGCTCGAAATAGCAGTTTCGTTCTGGTCTACGTCCGCTTGGACAGCAGCAATCGCGGCATCAGCGTCTGCTTCGTTATTGTCTACGTCCGCTTGAACAGCAGCAATTGCAGCATTTGCAGCAGTTTCGTTATTGTCTACGTCTGTTTGTAAAGTAGCAATAGCAGCATTATTGCTTGTCTCATAGTCGGTAAGATCAGAGGCAACTTGACTAATAGCAGAGTCAGCGTCTAACTCGTTTTGGTCTATTTGCTGCTGAAGTTGTAAACGAGCAGCTATTGACTCTGATTCATTTTCTATTCTGTACCAAACCCCACCATGAGCATAATACATGGAACCATTAGCATGATTGTGAACTACACGTCCGTGGTTACTAGAAGCATCAGGAAAAGAAGCTTGATCGGCGTAATACCACATACCCGACGCAATAAGAGCATCAATCTCTGTGCTAGAGTAACTGTCGTCATCGGTGTTTAAAGCAGAAATAAGGCTGCTATACGAGATTTTCTTGGTCTCTGTGTTCGCAGTGTCCACAATGGGGATAAAATCCGCATTGGATGGAGCTGTGAGCTCGGTAAGCTCTGAAATCTTGGAGTTCTTGGAGTCAGCCATTATAAGGTAGAATTAGTAATTTATAGTAAAAATGTCAAGGTTAAAATTTCTGTAGGTAGTCAAACTCAGCTTCAACAATGCTTCCTGCTGATTCTGTAAATGCCATACCTAGCATAGCCTTAATAGGTCCACCTACAATGGGTAGGCTGCCTCCTGCAAAAGGAGCTATAGCTTTAGCGGTTTTTTTGCCGTCCCTGCCAAGAACCCCTGCAGCAAGGTCAATTGGAGCTTTAGCTATAGGCGACAAAGGCAGAGAACCTTCTAATAGCTCTAAAGGCATTTCTCCAATACCCACAAGTCCTGATTGGCTCACAATTCTTTGCCAATCAAAGGACGACATGTTCGTTGGGTTGATCGGAGCACGACCCTTAGCTAAGTCTTTCATTGCTGTGACAAACCAAGCAGTTGCTAAAGAAGTGCCAACAAATGCAACCAAGTGCGACATTGCTCGGACGTGGTTCAACTGAGAGCCTGTATACCCATTAGCAAAGCGGTTAAATATAACACGGCTAAGACCTAATATAAACGAAGTATACTGGAACCCTGTTCTCATAACTACGCCACCAACAGTTCCATCTTTAAAGTTGCCACGAGTAATTGCTTGAGCACCAGCATCGGGCTCAAGAACTGCTTGCTTCATGTAATGCAGGTAGTATTCTCTGAGTTTATTAGAAACGTTAGCGTCTTCAATAGTCTGAGGCATAATACGAGATATGCCGTCTGGAGCGTCTTTACTTGCAGACTTTAACAAAACATCTATCTCTGCATCTGTAAAACCAAAGTTACGTAAGCTTTCAAGACGCAAGTCGTTAAACTTGCCAGACGCAGCGTCTTTGCCAAGACTACGGCTTGTCCAGTCTGCGAATGCTTCCTGACCAGCAGCAGTAATTCGAAGCATACCGTTAGCTTCAAACATAAAAGACATAGCTATATCTAACAGACCTTTTTCGCCTGACACATCTCCAGTGATTTGCCTAACATTGGCATTGTTCACTACATCGTAAGCTGCGCCTACGTCTCTAAAGTAGGCAGTCATACCAGATTTGTCTCCTTTAAACTGTCGAGACATAGCTTCTATGAACTGAGGCATAAACTCGTTTACGCCTATCTCTGCTCCTGTGTACTTTAACGTAGCAACGCTAAGCGGTATGTCCATAAGAGCAGAGAACCCAGAAAGAGGTAAGAACGCAAGGTTACCAACCTTACGCACATTTTTAAATATAGATGCAAACGCAACATCCACAGGGTTGTCTAATTCGTTAATTAACAACTTAGTTGTTCCAAGAACTGTGTCATATTTAAACTTGCCAACATTGTCTCCGCGTCTTAGATCAGCAGCATCCAATGTTTTTTGAATAGTAGTTAGTGGCTCGCTCCCGAAGAAGCCTAACGACGCAATCATCTCCGAGCGATAACGAATCTGATCCATAAGAAGTTTACCCAAGTTACCTTCTCCGCTATACTTAGCCAATAGCTTAGCTTCAGCATCAGCTTTTAAATGCACCATACGGGATTGCTCAAAAGACCTCGCAACGTCTCCCCCTTCCAGTGTTTCTTTAAGCTCGGTTATACGGTAATACCATTCCTTCAAATATGCTTCTCGATCAAAAGGGATATCTTTTCCGTTTTCACGAGTTAATACGTCTCCGTGAGCTCTAGATGTTGCATCCCAGTCAATGCCAGCCAACATGTCTTTTCGAAACTGGTCAAAGCCTATTCGTCTTATAGTAGCGTTTGACCACCTTTGGCTCCAACCAGAGAAATTATCAAGCACACGGACATTAGACCCAAAACGGTTAAGAGCCACTAATTGTGAATCACGAACTTTTTTAATAGCGTCAACAAGTTCTTCAAACGCTTCGGAACCTTTCCATTTAGTAGGAGTCTCTCCAGTTCGCATTGCAACCATAAGGTCTGCAGCAAAAGCGTTAACGTTTGCACGCAAGTCCTTGCCGTAGATTTTAATTGCATCAGGGTTACCGCCTGTCTGCTTACGGAGAACTTCAAGATATGGACCATGACCAGCCCCAATAAACACATCCCACAAACCGTGTTTCTCTAACACATCGTTTATGGGCTTAGCGTCTACAACAATCTGTGCTTTGCTCTTAACATTAGCAGAAGCTTGTGGGTTAAACCCCGAACGTTGCTGACCGTCTAGCTGACTCTGTATCCATTCAATGCGTTGCTTAGGATTTTTAAACTGATTAGCTCCAGCTATAAAATCGTTTTGTATTTTACCGTTACGAACAGCCCTTAATACTTCAGCATCAAATGTTTCATTTAAAGACTGAAGAACTCTAGTCCTAGCTGTAGACATGTCATTACTTTCTGAAAGCAATATACGTATACTTGTTTTTAGTTCTTCAGATAATCCTTTTACATTTAAATCAGCAGTTTGAAAGTAATTACTAGACCCATCAAATATGCCATTTATCAAAGACTCCTGAAAGTCTTTTCTAGATGCAATGTCTATTATAGTTTCTGCAATATCCGAATAATTTTCTAATCCGTTTTGCTCAAGAACTGTACGGACATGCGCTTTACGAGCTACGGCTCCTTTATCATTAGCTGCGTTGTATCCTTCAGGAGTGCTTAGTATAGTTTGTAAAACAGTAGGATTACCAAGAACTGTGTTAGTCTCATTAATAAAAAACTCAGATCGGTCATTGTTTAAACTTCCAGATTCGTTAAGATTTCTATTTAACGTTTCTTCAGCTTCTAAAGCTAGCTCAGATTGCTGAGGCTTTGGCTTGTCAATTTGCTCGCTGTTAAAAGTTTCGTTAAGTTTATTTCTTACGTCTTTAAAATTCTGATGAGTAAGCGTAGGATCTAATGACCCTGCTCCCGCAATTGGTTTAGAAACTCCTGAATTGTTAATTGCTCCAATAATAACACCAAGGTCATAGAAAGCTGTTCTTTCTTCTTTAGTTAAATCGTGTCTACTCTTTTCTCTAAACCGTGTAACGTTTTCCCATACAGTTACAAACCAATCTCTCAGTTCGTTAAACAAAGTAGGATTTGCTGCGTGCATTCCTTTCCAGAACTCGGGATGTCTAGAAGCTTCGGTAACAAACCAAGCAACTCCTTCTTCGCTATGACGTTCATCTGCCCAATCGTAAACTTTTCGTTTTACTTTTGGATCATTAGTATCTTCTCCAAGCTTTCTTAGCTCTTTAAAATAGTATGCAAGATCTTTTCTATTATACCGCTTCCATAAATCATCATTAAACAATTCGTCTCGTAAGCGAGCATTGTTGTTAACAACATCCAACATTTGCTGGTATGCTGGTTTAAAATTATCACCAAGAAAGTGAACAAGCTCGTGCATAGCACTAGGAATTGCTGATTCTTGACCAAGAAATGTTGGCAAATTAAAAGTAATTTCTGCGGGATCGCCACCACTGGCTGCTTTATGTTGAGCTTGAAAACCTGCGTTATCATCAGAAATAAAAGTTACTTTACCTTCAAAACCAAGCTCAGGCAGCAACATTGCTGCTCCTGCAAATTGACTAGGATCATCGCCTATTTTAGTAAACCTACTTCTAATATCTGGTTTAAATGTTTTTGCATACACTTGTTTAATAGCTTTTCTTCCTACAGTATTTAAATTACGAGTTCCTATACCCGCAAAGTTTTTTGTAAGTGTAGGAGTGTCTATTTCTAACCATTTACTAGAAGCACTGTCCCAAGAAAACCATTGATTTGTATCTTGACTAAATACTGCTACAGGCTTGCCCATATCCACAGCCATTTGAACTGCCCACCCTGTTCCTCCTTGAGGAATTCCGACTCTGGACCCCTCTCTTTTAATCTCTGTTATGGCAAAAACAGCGTCTGAATTTACAACTTGATAATAGTTTCTGCGTAACAAGTTATTTACATAAGTATTACTTGTTGGAAAAGTTCTCTGTAAGGTTTCATTAGCTTTTACTAAAGCAGAATCTGCTGCGTTAGCCTGTTCCTGTGTAACTGGTGTATTACCTTTTGGAGTTTTGTTACCCTCTACGTAGTAGTGACGAGAAGTTATGCCATATTCCTCTCCAATAGTCCCCCATACATCGTCAGCACCTCTTGCACCTCCAGAATGGTTTACAAAATCTTTTCCTCTTTCAGTTAAAGGTTTACTTTTAACACCTCTACGTTTTTGAATAAACTCTGCAAGTGCTGTTGCATGGTTGGGCTGAACACTTTCATCGTAATACAAAAGCTTTTTGCCGTCTAGCGCACCCGAATCTATTTCAGTTAAAATCCACTGTCTTTGTGCTTGGTGAACATCTGTGTGATTAGTTCCTTCTAACCACGAACGATACGCAAAAACTGTTGCTAGAAGATCGGCTGTTTTGACAGTGCCTTTATACCCTAGATGACTAAACGGGTTGCCATAGTGCTCGTCAGTCCCTTTTTTTCTAAGAACATTTATACCCTCACCAGCTGCTTCAGCTGCTCTAACAGCTGCTGTTCCTTCTTTATAAATTACATTTGTAAGTTGCCCTGATTCAGTAGGTTGAGTAGGCTGAGTAGGCTGAGTTTCGTTAAGAATGTCTGCGAGAGCGCGAGCCTGATTATTTTCAGTGTTGGCGAACTTGTCTGTTAAAACTTTACCCTGAGCTTTTTGTCTAAGGTCTTCTATTAAATCTGGATTTTCTTTAGCCCACTGTTTCCATATTTTTAAATAAGTTCCATAGTAATCAAAGTTTGAGTCTTTAGCGGGTTGTCCTTTACCTGAGCCCTTAGCCTCTTGGTACGCCTTCTCAACAGTTCGACCGTCTTTTAGTCTAGCTCTAAAAGCACTAAAACGAGCGTCTCCTGAAGAAGACAACTCGTAACCATTTTTTGAGTAACGTGCTGAGGTAAACTTAGCAGTCAGCTGGGCACTAGGAGGATCTGTAACTAAATTTAACTCAAGTTGTCTTTGAGAATTTTCCCATTGATTTCGAAATGCAAGGTCTTCAGGGGAAGGATCCCACCCAGACTTAACTAAAACCTGCCAATCTTCGTCGGCTAAAGTAAGGTGCTGGTTGTTATCAATAGCATCGTATATTCTTGCAATCTGCTCTGTAATGTTTTGTCTAAGATCTTCTTGAGAAACACTGCTTGCGGTATCGGAAGCTAATGTGCTTAAAAGCTGGTTCATTACATTGCCTTTAAGCTCGTTAATTGCAACCATCTGCTGAAACCTAGCAGCAGCATCAACTTGATCTGGGGTCAATTTATTTATGTCATCGACATCCTGAAGCAAAAACGCAAACTCTTCGTTCTCTTTAGCAACCTTTTTGGCGGGCTCATAAAAATCTGCCAACTTAAACGCAGCTTTAGTTGTTTCTCCGTTTTCAAGGAACCGAGAAACAGCATCTATGTCTTCGTTAAACTTAACAACTTTGCCTTGTTCTTGCCATGCTCTCCTTACTGCAAACACATTAAACCCTTGTCCAAGCAATACACTAAAACCTCCGTTCATTGCCATGTCAGCCATAGTTACGTCTTGACTTACATATTGCTCACCAGCTCCCCATATGGCTGTCTCTACACCAGCTGCAACTACGGACTGCTGAAGAAAATCTTTGCTTACAAACGCAGCTGCTTTAAATTTAGAACCACTAGCTACTGCTTCTTCATACGCTGCAGCTTTTGCAGCTTGTCGAGCAGCTGTTTGTTTAGCAGCTTGCCCCATGCCTCTTCTCAAAGCTGTTCCTGCAGTGCGTATTCTTGAAGCAACAACGCCATAAGGAACTACAGCAAATGGAGCATCTCCAATCAATCCTGTTGCCATATTAGCCCCAAAGTTTACTATTTCTTGAAGAATTCCTCCACCACTAGTGTTTTGTTGATCCATTACCCTACCTACGAATCTGTTAAAACGTAGCTGGGTCTGACTAGGTGTTTCTTTAGGGTCGTGTTTAAAATCGTCTCCGTAAAAGTTGTAACCACTAGAATCAAACTGATCTTTAGTTAGAGGCTTAAGACCTTGAGCTTCATCTAGTGAACCAGCTTTGTTTCTAGCAAGAACATCTGGAAGAACACCTGTAAAAACAGCATCATCCAAACCTTGTTTAAGTGATGTCTTAACTTGCGTACCAAATGAAGCAACCTCTTTTACGTTGGGGAGTCTTCGTGTGTTGCTGGGGTTGGCTAAATTGTATAGCCTCTCATCTAAAGTTAATTCTTCTTTATCTTCCATTTATTTAATATACACCTAAGTATCGAGGAACCTTTAATTCACTCAAAATTAGCTCTTTGTGAGCTTTGTCGTGAACACTGTTTAGGGGGAACATAAAAGGCTTTTTTGTATCTAATACAAGATGCTCATAGATCTCTCCATTAAAAAAACGAGGCACGACATAATCAACACCATCAATAGTCCTTATTTCAGATAAATCTAACATTGCATGAGTTTGATTATAGCTGTCGTTAGCAAACAAACCTTCAATATATTTGTCCATCTCTTCTTCTGTATCAATAGTGTCTTCAGAAAGTGCTTGTCTCAAAGCATCATTTTTCTTAGCATATTCTACAAGCCTTAACTTAGATGAAGCTGGTACGTTTTGACTTATTAAAGCATCTTTTAAAGCCGCCTTATAGGATCTTTCATACACTGCAACGGCTAATGTAGATTCAAGATCTAAAGGTTTTTCTACGCCCATGTGTCTATTCCCAAATTTAGCCAAGTCTGCCTGTTTTTTGTTGTTTAGGTCGTAGTCAGGAATTGTAGTTATTGTGCCGTTACTAGTAAGCATTTTATGACCTAAAGAAGAAGTAAAACTTTTTTGTGTACGAATTAACTTGCCTAGTAATGCTCCAGCAGGAGCCTTTGGATTTGCTAATCTCATAGATGAAGCAAGCATACCTATTTCTATGTCCTGATACATTTTTGCTAAAGCAGGGTTATTGGCTCTTTCTGCTGCTAGTCTGTGTAATCCAAACGGAGTAATTACTCCTTGATTGATAATAGCGTCATATGCAATTTTTACAGAAGAAGACTCTAATGTTTTTTCTCCTTCTCCATCTTCTACTTGAACAGAAACTCCGTTGTAAATGTCTGTGCTCGTGTCTATGTACGAAAGAGCTTTTTCTGCCATCCCGTTACCTTCTAACCTCATTATTGCTAATGCGCCAATAACACTAGAATCGTTATTAGAGTAAGATAAAGCTGCAATAGCTGCACGAACTGAAGCTTCAGAGCCATTAAGACCTATAAACTCATCTATGTAGTTTAACCTTTCTGAAGAACTTAATTCAGAAAAAGTAACTTTACCGCGATCAGGCATAACAGCAAAACCTTGTACACCTGCAAATAACTCTGTATACGCTGGGTTCCCTCTGTAAGCTTCTGAAATAGAGTGCAGTTTCTCCCATGCCTGTGCTCGGGTGTTAACATCAACTGTTAGGTCATTAACAGTTTTCCAAGCTTTTCCATATGCTCCATCAATTCTAGCTAACACTGAAAAATCACCAGCAGCTAAACCATTTTTAACTACATCAAGCTCTTCGGTAACTAAACCTATAAGTTGCTCTTGGGTGTCAGCTTGCCCAGCTAAAGCAGACGTGTCAGATATTATTGTGCCATCTACGTTTCTAATAATAAAAGCTTCTGGGTTTATAGTATAATTTCCTGTTTCTATAAAAGTCTTTAATGAAGCTCCTATATAAGATATGTCTTGATCTACAGCAGGACCCTCTTCATCAAAATCAGCTTGTGCTCTGCGAACTGACACATCAATTATTGATTTGTTTGCTGTATTTATCTGAGAGTCTTTAGCTTCTTCTGACAATCCATTTACGGAGCCTTCGGCAAAATTAAGCAAATGATTTCCTGTAAGAGTGGCTACACCAGTAACGGGGTCTGCTGTATTTTCTGCAGCAATAACTGCTACTTCTAAGTTATTAACAATCCTAGCGTCAGATTGTTCATGGGCTAATTTTCGTTGTGCATCACCTGCTTGACCTAAATTAGCTTTAGCCCTAGCTATTTTAGCTAAAGCATCGTTTGAAGCTTTTGTTAAGACTGGATTAGCTTTTATGTCCTCATTTAAATTTGCAGAATCTGAAAGTCTTAAAATCTCTTGCTCAAGAAGATCAAGTTCTGTAGATTGCTTGGTTACGTCAAGCTCAGGTAGCTTTAACAAAGTCGTATCTAACGTCTGTGTTAATGCCGTAAATAATGCTTTGTTTGATGCAGTTCTGTCATTTAGACGTTCAATACTTGACCCAGAATTTGGACTAAATGTAGAACGAATTGCTGTAACTGAGTCCCTTACATACTGTGAGCTTGGTGCTCCTACTAAAGCATCGTTAGTAAAATCTGCTCCAGCAATTTCTCCTTGTACTACTTTTAATTGTTTTTTACTTTCTTTAACAACTTCAACATCTGCTAAGTGTGCTTTATACCTAGCCTGTAAGGTAGATAAATAGTTACTGTAATAATCTTCAGGAACTTCTCCCGATGTATCTAGATTAGAATAGCCAATAGTTCCATATTGTGACACAGCAGCTTCAGCTGCAGCCATTGCCTCTTCTGTAGCATTTGGATCTTTTAAAACGCTCTGCAACGTTCTAAAATCTGTATCCATTTGAGTCTGGTATACTGTCGAATTTGTAGACGCTAGACTTTTATTAACATTAACCTTCTTAGCATGCATCTTCTGAGCAAGATCCCCAGCAGCTTGACCTGCTTGACCGATGCCACGAGCAAGTCCTTCAAGACCTGACTTAAACCCTATGTTGGGGTCAAAGACCTCTTGAGATACGGATCCTGTTGTTTGAGTATTTGCTGATAAATTTATAGCCATATTATATTAACCGTCTGAGGGTATTAGTCCATCGTGTTTATATCCAGCGTAGCTTCCAGCCATTGACGCTCCGCTTCCAATAAGTTGTCCAATACTGGCTATCCTAGTAGCACCTGCTTGGTTTTCAAAGTTAATTGCTCTGTTTTCACCCGCAGTAAGAACATTAGCAGCTTCGTATGCTCCTAAAGAAAGACTTCTTCTTCCCGAAGATCTAGCTAAGCCAGCTTGCTCACCAAACTCGTATCCTTTTTCTGAGTATCCTGCAGAAAGCTTTGCGGATGCTAAATTAAATGAACCCTCTTGAGCGTTAAATAGATCTTCAAAGCTACCTTGAGTCGAAAACGCATTATTAACAAATGAAGCCTGAGCTTCCTCTACTTCGTTTTGAAACTCCAGTTCTTTTCTTCCAAACTCAGCTACAGTCTGGCTTTTATTATATTCGGCAACACCTGCTTTATACTCTGCATCTTGTTGCTCTGCCTGACGCTTTTGATATGCAATCTTAGAGTTAACCTCCGCTTGAGCACGAGCAGCGTCTGCTTGATACTCTTGAGCCTTAGCTTGTCTCTGTGCGCCAACGTAAGATACTCCTGCAGATACAGCAGTAGATGCCAATGATATATATGCTAAAGCTACTGCTGATAAACCCATGATTTTTTAAGGATTAAAGTCTGTCTTAACTACAAGAGAGACTAAGGTTAGTGGATAAGGACGATCGTGTTTAATTGTTGGGACTTTGTCCACCCCAAAAAGCGATCCGCGAACAGGAAGTTCTTTACCGAACCCTGTGTAAAATTTATCTAGTCTGTCTGCGCCGTTAAGAATTACGCTTCCGTCTTCGTTTAATAGGTAAGTAGACTCTTCCTCAAGAACAGCTTCAGGTCCTATAAAGTTAAAACCAACATACTCAAACTTGTCATCAACTCCTATAGAGTAGCCTACCGAGTTATACACATAAGGGCGAACAGATATTGCACGAGCGTCTCCTCCGTAGCTACTACCAGCTTGGGTTGCCCAAGTATTTACAGTCATACCAATAAGACCAGTGTAGCTTACTCCTATTAGCACATGGTCTATCTTTGGAAAGTCAGATACATCTACAAGCCCTGAAGCGCCAACAGTCACATTTCCTCGGTCTACTCCATCGCTGACTACTCTAACTGTATCTCCCTCAGAATACCTGCTAGATACGTCTAATGAGTTAGCTATAGCTGTTTGAGTTGATCCAGAAGCTGGAAAACGAATATGTGAATCTAAAAACAAAGACTTATTTTTAAGTTCTGCACTGTCTACTTCATCTCTGTAATAAGGTGCCAAGACTTCATAGTCATAACGATTGCCGTTCTTAACAGTGATCCAAAGCTGATCTTCTCCATCTGCTAAGTAGCCTTTACGAAGAACACAGATATCTTTTACTTCCCCAGCGCACTCAATTTTAGACCATGCATAAAAGTCTTCTTTTTTATGGTAAGTCAGGCAATAAATCTTTCCCTTAGTAGTAAGACACCAGATTCTGGGCTGAGGAGTGTGAGAATACTCAATTCGAATAATTGGATCATTCAGAAATGTAGGGTATATTAACTTAGTGATGTCGTTTGTATTAGCAGCCTGTGAGTTAACATCATAAACAAATTCTAAAAGTCTACTGCCTGAAATATCGGCAAAAAACACCGCTGAACCCACAGAAGTAGGTGGAGTCTTAGCACCTTCTGGGTCTTCTAACTCTATACGTATATTTTTAGGACTAATAGCAGCAGTATACTCATTAGCAGTCAGCTTGTAGATGCCGTTATCAGTTCCAATAGTAAGAGCTTTAGCTGGAGCTAACCACCTGATTGTTGCATTAACATTGCTAAGGGGATACGAAATACCCGTAGTATCTAGAACGTCTCCATCATTTTCAGCAGTTCTAAAATCAGTGTCATCTTCGTTTTTACTCATCCATATGTAATTGGGTGAGTCATAGCTACCAGCAAACACTCGACGTTGTTCAAAAAAAGCTACGGATTGGGGTTGATTGTTTTGATACCAAGCTCCGAGCCTAAAAGACCTAAATACTCCGTTGTTCTCTATTTTACCAGTTAGCTTATTTTTAGGAACAGAAGATAGCACATCAACATTTACCGAAGTAGCGTCTGCAACTACAGTAATTTTTAAAGTTACGAAATTAGTCCCCAACTTAGCAAAGATAAAACGACCTACATCTGCTGATTTAAATAAAGTCTTACTCGCAGAAAGTGTAGCTGTGTGAGCTGCGACTCCAGTAGGATCTGTGACTACGTCAAATACGGAGATAATACCTTGTGACGATATTAGATTTCCGTTAGGTGTAGCTAATCCTGAATAAGATACTTGGTTCTCTACAATCTCAGGTATGTCGTTAGCATTAGCCAAAGGTTCAGAATAACTACTTGAAACATAGCAATCAACTACATCAAATTGTTTTTGTGTTGAAAGATTTCCAATATGAGTATCTGCAGTTGCGCCAAACGAGGTTGCGCTACTTCCTTGAGCAAAAGTGTAATTAAAAGTAAACACTCTGTTGCCATTTGAATTAACTCTAGCTGTAGCTTGTTGTGTCACAACGCCACTTATGCTGGGCATAGTGTAAACTACAAAGCTATCCGATGCATAAGATCTATAAACCGATCCGCTGTTATACTTGTCTTCATTGCCTGCAGTTAGACCTGATATAAAATCTACGGGGTGATCGCTAGTACCCAAATGTTCCTTAATCTTATACCAGCGAGTGCGTGTATCTAAAGGAGTGACAACGTCAGTGGATAACCTTTCCCCTCCTGCACGCAAGTAGCTATTTACTTGATTAGGAGAAAACACAAGAGCGCTTGCTCGCACGTTTACCGAGTTTTCTTTAACATCCTCAAATTTGTAATAGTCGTGTTCAGTTTTTGAAGTAACACCTGCAGTTGTTGTCTCTGCTTTAGCATCTGATCTATCTGCCACTGAAAGTCGGCAAGATTCATCTTCAATGTTAACAACT
>Ga0187217_1000389_pt1 | contig 18667 bp, 18 predicted proteins | sample 15SPOviralmetaG_FD_130165 | JGI IMG/M metagenome (GOLD analysis project Ga0187217, IMG submission 130165) | Marine viral communities from the oligotrophic San Pedro Time Series (SPOT) site, San Pedro Channel, CA, USA - 15 SPOT_SRF_2010-09-15... | ecosystem: Environmental > Aquatic > Marine >... | reverse complement strand
GGTTTATATTAGACATATTAAACCAAGAATAAATCCAACATTTATAGAAAATCGCGAATTCTTAGAAAAAAATAAAGAAAATTATAATAAGGCGATATTATATTTTTTTTATGCCGAATGGTGTCCTCATTCTAAAAAGGCTAAACCCATATTAAAAGAATTTGAAAAAGATAATATTAAAATGGAGGGAATTGATATTATTTACAAATATATAAACGAAGAAAATGATACTGCAGAAATAGCAATGTTTGAAGAAAAATATAAAAAAAAAATAGAGGGTTATCCAACAATTTTTCTTTTATATAAAGACCAAGTAATTGAATATGATACTGAAATAAACAATAAGAATTTATTAGATTTCTTGAATATAGTTATCTAGAAAGTTTTTGACATTTTGTTCACCTAATTCAATTAATTCTTTTCTTTTATTTTTATTATCTAAAAACTCTTTAAAGTTTCTATTTAACCATATCTCACTTAAAATATTTATTTGATATTTAGCTTCACTTTCATTAAAGTTATTAACCTTCTCTCTCATTTTTTCTATTATAGAAAAAACATAAAATAATAATGATTGGTCTTGTTTTACTTCATCTTTATCATTTTTAATAATTTTAATTCCTAAAATATTTTCAATATCATCTGGATTTTCTTCTTTACATAACTTAATTGGATAACCGTGGCTTAGCCCCCCATCTATAACATAAGCATTGTTATAGTATATGGGTTGCATAATACATGGTATTGAACTGGACATATAAATAGAGTCAATTAACGATAGTTTAGGATGTGTTTTATATGAGAAATCTATATATTCAAGAGTATTTAGATTTGTAGCTATAATATGAATTTCTTTTTTAGTATGATTAAAAAATTCACCGAGTGTTATATCTTCACTTAACGAATTTGTACGTAATAAGGGGGATATTATATCATAAATAATTTTTTTATTTATTATGCCTTTTTTATCTAAAAAACTAGAAATTATCTTATTTTCTAATTTAATAGTTTTTTCCCAAGGACGATTTATCAAAAAGTTGTAAATATCTTCTTTACATATTCGTAATATCCATACCACAAGAGCAATGCTTCCTGCGGATGACCCATATAGTTTTTCAATATTATTATAATTAATAATATTGTTCTTTTCACACTCATATAAAGCTCCTATTAAACTTAATCCATATTGTGCACCACCTGATAAAACAATATGTTTAATATCCATATAGTAATTTATATTACTAGTTTTTTTTAAAGTTATTTTTTCTTTATTCTAATTAAATGGAAGGCGAATATTCTGATAAAATTAATATAGACGATCTATATACTAGGAAGAGAGAAGTAGAAAATAATAAATTAAAAATTTATAGAAATATTTTAAATAGAGTCCATAAAAAAATAAAAATTTCTTCTAGACAAACACATAACAATCAGTTTACCTTTTTTATAATACCTGAGTTTTTAGTAGGGGTTCCAACATATGATATAGCAGCATGCACCGCATTTATAATTGATAAATTAAAAGAAAATGGATTTGTTGTTAAATATACGTATCCAAATTTATTATTTATATCATGGGCACATCATCTAGATAAAACTAGAAGAGGTGAAATAAAGAAATTATTTGGAGTAAATGTTAATAGTAAAGGAGAGATTGTAAATAAAAATAATGAAACTCCGGAAAATAATAATGATAATCCAAATTCGCTGATATTAAAAGATAAAAATGTTACTATAAAAGCAAATAAGAAAGAATATAAACCAATAGCAGATTATAAACCAACTGGAAATTTAATTTACAATAATGCGTTACTAGGTAAAATAGAAAATGCATTAAATAAGTAATTAACAAAGTTGTAGGTAAAATAAGGGGTTATGTATTTTATTTTTAAAAATATGTAAATAATATTAAAATGTCACGTTTTTAACAAAAAAGATTTAAACGAAAATTAAAAATGGACAAAAAAAAATGTCCAAAAAAATGTCCTGAATGGAAAGTTCTGTTAAAATTATGCAAAAAAACGCGTCCTCTACATGTATGTAGGAAAAACCCAAAAAACCGAAAAAATACTTCATACCAAAATGTGCAAATCAACAAAAAACAGAATTATGAAAATCGGTACTTTTTGGTACTTTTTGGATAACGGAAAGTACCAAAAAAAGTACCGAAAAAATAATTATCACGTATTATTTAATTAAAATAACAAAAAAATAATTAGTTTGTTAAAACGTTACCATGATGAAAAATGGATAATTTTGGATAATTTTTGGATAACGCGCTTTTTTCAAAACCTTAATAAATGCAATATCACAAATTAAATAATCTGCACGACAGCATAATAAGTAAGGGACCATGGGTGTCAAAAACACCCCAGTAACACTTTAAAATCAACAAAACATGTACACGCATTATTATATAGTAACAAATATATAATTTATTCAAATCGTTAGCACTAAATATAAATTATAATAAAAACATTTAAATAAATACATTTTGTAAGTGTTAAAATATTTAGATAGTTTTTAATATAACTAGATATATAATGAAATCATGTGATGGTATATATTATTGTAAAAAATGCAATTTTTCTACATCACGAATAAGTCATTGGGATAGACATATATTAACCCCAAAACACCTAGATTGTGTAGAAAAGGTTATAACAAAAGATAAAGATACTAGAAAATATATTTGTATATGTGGTAAAACATACAAATATTCATCGGGATTATGTAAGCACAAAAAAAAATGTTTTATATTTTTAAAAAATAAAGAAGATACAAAAATAACATATGAAAATAAAGTATTAAAAACAGAAATTACAAAATTAAAATCTGCGATACCGGGCTTGATGGACAATATATCAGAAATTTTAAAATCACAAAAAGAGTTAAGTAAAAAACAAGAAGAAGCATTGGCAATACCAACAACTAAAAATATAATTAACAATAGATTATCAATTAATGTATATTTGAATGAAAATTGTAAGGACGCTATGAATTTACAAGAATTTATTGAAAATTTAAAGGTTAGTTTAGAAGATTTAACTTACACAAAAAATCATGGATATGCAAAGGGTATTAGTAACATTTTTGTTAGAGAATTAAAAGATTTAGAGCCAACACAGCGACCAATACACTGTTCCGATAACAAAAGGTTAAAATTTTATATCAAAGACCAGGATAAGTGGGAGAAAGATAATGAGAATAAAAAGATAGATAAAACAATTGATTATTTAGCATCTAAACAAATAACAACTATAAAAGAATGGGTTAATAAACACCCCAATTACTGTGATTCTCCCGAATTGTTAATGGAATGGCATGCATTAGTATCATCTGTAATGGGTGGTGTAGACCAAGATAAAAAACAGAAAAATAGTGAAATTATAAAAAAGGAAATAGGGACAACAGTTAAATTATCCAATGATATATTAGTATTGAACGAAGGTGTAAATAAATAATTTATTAATTAAAACTATTTATTTATATAATTATCTTCTTTTACGTCTGTAAGTTTTACTGCAGAATGAACGTTTTTTTCCTTTATTCCATTTGCATTTTTTGGATTTTCTACAGGCATTGTAATCTCTACTACGGCATCTTTTCCCCCAAGGCGCCTTTCTTCTGCGTTTATAGCTAACTCTAGCCGACTTAGTTACTCCGCGTCTAGTTTTTCTAGATTTTCTAGATAGAACCATTATAATATACTATAATATTTTTATTTTATAGGAGTATATATTCCTAAAATTGTATTTATTAGGAGTTAATATATTTTAAAAATATTTTTTTGAATCATGTAATTCTTTTATTTTTTGTTCTGCATTTTCTAGTTTTAATTTATAATAATTTATTTGTTTATGTAAATCATTTATATTATTATCATCTAAAGCTTTTTCAGGATTATCTAAAGCTTTTTCAGGATTATCTAAAGCTTTTTCAGGATTATCTAAAGCAATTTCAGGATTATCTAATGCTTTTTCAGGATTATCTAAAGCTTTTTCAGGATTATCTAATGCTTTTTCAGGATTATCTAAAGCTTTTTCAGGATTATCTAAAGCAATTTCAGGATTATCTAATGCTTTTTCAGGATTATCTGTATAGCCCATTAATGGTTGTAGTAGTGGATTTTGAACATCCATTATAGGAGGATTGTCTTTTAATGGTTTTAGTAATTCATCGTCATTAGTATGTAATTTTAATGATTCTTTTTCTAACATTTTAGATTTTTCGAGTGCTTGTAAAACCTTACCCTCTTGCATAATTGCTTCGAACCTATTTAAACATTCCTTATAATCATTTTCACAAGAAATATATAAGTTAAATATTTTTTTTCTAGCATCACAAATAATATCATCTAGTATTTTTGAAGTAAGAGCTGGATCAATTATAACTTCACTTTCGTTATTTTGTTTATTAACGCTTAATTTAAAAACTTTAAATAGAATAGAAACTATTTCTTTTCTACTTTTATTACTACGATCAACCATTTCTTTAAGAAATGTGATATAATTAGTAAATAATAGATCGTTATTTGATAATGTATATTTTTTTTGATATTTAGAATCTTCGCCTATACAGTCATCACTATTATATTGATATTGGATTATAACATCTATAAATTTCTTATCTTTATTTATATTCCATTCCTCATATTTTGGATCAGTATCTTTTTTAAATGTGTTGTACAATATTTTTAAATGTTCTAAATACCTTTTATATCCAGGTGTATTTTTTTCTTTATAAAATAACCCTTTCTCATAATCATATTTGTCAAAATATAATTTTTCTAATGCTGAAAACCCGGTTTCATTCGCCAATGTTTTAACACCATTTATTTCAATATCTTTTTCTCTTGTATGGCACATTGGTGATAAATCAATAAATTTTAAATTATTTTTCATAAGTTTTTTTTTAATTTTTACTAAACGAGCATGTCTTTTAGTACAAAAACTATCACTGAAAGAAATTTTAACATCGGGATTATTAATTAAGTCAGGATAATCTGGATGATTTTCTATTTTTAGCAATGATGCAGTTTGTTCAAAATACTCACCATCATCTTTTTTAACAATATTTCCGCCTTCATCTATTTTTTTCCATTTATATACGGGATTAACTGTTAATGAAATAGCTGAAAATAAGTGAGCTATTTTAACATAAAATTTGGCTATTCCAATACATTTACGGTTTTTATTTTCGCCTTTTGAATCAAATTTATTAAGTACAGTGTCATCTTTATTAAAAAATAATAATTTTTCATCTTTTAATCTTTTAAGTTTACTATCTAAATACGATATATATTTAGGTGTAAAATATTTATTAATAGTATTAGATGTTAATATAACGAGTTTTTTACATTTTTCAGGATTAGAAAGTTTAAATAAATCCTTTGAATTCTGACTTAAAATGTATTTAGTTGCTATTTCATGAAGAATTATTTCAGGATCTTGTTCTGTCATATTTGTAATTTTTGAAGTTTCAGCCCCCATTATATTATATATATATAAAATTGAATTAAACATATAGTTTATTATTTTTAATTAGCAGTAATGAAAAAAAAGGACCAGACAAAAAAAAAGAGAAATAAAAAATCAAGAACAGATTTATGGGAAAAATTTGATTCAGAAATACTAGGAAAAAAAACAGAAATAGAATGTGTTTATAGCAATAATCCTTCAAATAGTGAAATAAGTGAAATAAGTGAAAGAACTAAATGTGATAGTTGTGGTTCAGATGTTAGATATAATGATTTAAAATTTTTAACATGTACAAATGCTAAATGTGGAATTATTTATAAAGATGGATTAGATCTTACAGCTGAATGGAGATATTATGGAGTAGATGATAATAAACAAAGTGACCCCACAAGATGTGGTATGCCTATTAATCCATTACTAAAGGAATCGTCATTCGGGTGCAAGGTTATATGTACAGGTAGTTCTACTTATGAAATGAGAAAAATTAGAAGATATACAGAATGGCAATCAATGCCATATAAAGAAAAATCACAGTATGATGAATTTCAAAAGATAAATGCTTTATCTACACAGGCGGGTATACCCAAAATAATTATCGATGATGCATTTAGATATCATAAGAAAGTTTCAGAAATGAAAACATTTAGGGGTTGTAATAGAGATGGTATAATTGCAGCATCTATTTATATAGCTAGTCGTATTAACAATTATCCTAGAACAGCTAAAGAAATTGCAACGATATTTAAGCTAGATAATACATCGGCTACAAAAGGATGTAAAAATGCATTACAAATTATTAACACTTTGGAGAAAGAAGTAGACAATAATTCTAAAACTTATCTATATGCTACTACACCTATTTCATTTATAGAGAGATATTGTAGTAAATTATGTATAAATAAAGAATTGACAAAGGTTTGTTTATTTGTAGCAAAAAGAATAGAGAAATTAAATAAGATGGCTGAAAATACACCACATTCTGTTGCCGCTGGAATTATTTATTTTGTTATTTTAAAATGCGGACTAATTATTACAAAAAGGGATGTTAATTTAGTAAGTGAAATAAGTGAAGTAACAATTAATAAATGTTATAAAAAATTATGCGTCGTTCATGGAGAAGATAAATTAATACCTGATTGTATAATACAGAAATATTCAAATTAAATTAGTTAATTATAATATAAATGAATATTGTTCCAGAAATAATATTTATAGTTCCTTATAGAAATAGAGAAGTTCATAGAGAAGTTTTTATGAAAATTATGCCAGAAATTTTAGAAGGTTTAAATTATGAGATATTTTTTATACATCAAAATGATAAAAGACCATTTAATAGGGGAGCTGTTAAAAATTTAGGATTTAAATACGTTAAAAAAAAATACCCATTAAAATATAAAAATATAACTTTAGTTTTTAATGATATTGATTGTATGGCATATAAAAAAAATCAATTCTCATATCAAACGAATGAAAATGAAATAAATCATTTTTATGGTTTTAAACATACTTTAGGTGGTATATTTTCTATAAAAGCCAACAACTTCGAAGAAATAAACGGGTTTGCAAATATATGGACCTGGGGTTTAGAAGATAATATTTTATTAAAAAGAGTATTAAAAAAAAAATTTATTATAACACGAACGCAGTTTATAGACCACGACAAAGGATGTTATAAAAAAGTAATACTATTAACTCACGAAAGTAAGAGGTTAATTAATAGAGATATACTACATAAATTCAAAAATGATAGTGAGTATGATGGTATAAATTCAATAACAAATATTAAATATGGGGATATTATTGAATTAAAAAATAACATATATGAAATAAATATTATTAATTTTGATATACCAGAAAAGTCAGATGCGAATTATGTTAAAAATTCTTCATATATACAACCATATAAATATACTTTTGTTCAAAAACATAAACTAGGAACTAGAAAAACTTTTGGAAAACAAATAGATAATAAAAATTTTATGTTATTTTAAAATTGTTTAAAACCAATTCTTATAGTTTAAATATAATGTCTAAATTCGTTGTATCTAAACAAAATATAGTAACTGACGTAGAAACGCGGGATAAAATAACATTAATTACACAGTTTTATATTTGTAATAATAATGAAGAAGTTATGCAAAATGAAGAGGATAAAAAATTTTTAATAACTAAAAAAATGGCAGAGCAAAGAAATAGAGAATTACGAGATTGTTTAAAAAAAAATGTAGAAAATAATTTAATAACAAAAATTATTTTATTAAATGAAAAAAAATATACGGAAGAAGAATTGGGAATAACAAGTAAGAAAATAAAACAAATAAGTTTAAATAAAAGACTAACTTTTAAGGATGTTTTTAATCATGTTACAGGGGACCATTTAAAAGGATATGTTATAATGGCTAATTCTGACATATTTTTTGATAAAACGTTATCTAATATTTTCAAATCTGAATTAAAGGTGCGGAAACGGGTATTAACACCGTTACGCTATGAGTATGATAGCAAATATAAAAATTTGAAATTGTGTAAAATATTTGGACCAACATCTGGGACACAAGATACTTGGATTTTTCATGTAGATCATAATGTTGAAAAACAATATAGAAAGTTATTTAATCTTAAATTTGGACAATTTAATTGTGATAATAAAGTGTTATATTTATTTAATTTGTTAGGGTATGAATTAGTAAATGACCCCACAACTTTAAAAACATACCATCATCATAAAAGTATGGCAAGATGTTATGATAAAACAAATATACCAGAGCCATATATGTTTATTTTACCTAAGTTAAATAGGAGTTATGGAACAGAATACTATCCTTTAGATATGCTTTGTAAGCCATTAAAAACTGATATAGAGAGATTAACAGAAAATGGAAATCGTTTTTGTAAAGATGTAGAAAAGTTTCATAATATACTTGATTCCGATGCACAAAAAATAAATAAAGATGAGTTTTTTATAATAAGTAAGACTGATTCTATTTATAATGGCTTAGTTTATAATATGATTGAATCAGGTAAATCTGCCAGAGATGGAAACGAATATTTTACAAAAATGTTAGAATCAAAAGTCGGGCAAGGATTATCTGAATTGCGAAAAAAAGGGTTGAATATTAACAAGGTTCAGGAAGTACAAGTATATATTACAATATTAATATCTGTATTTAAAATGTCAAAAGCTGTATTGTTTCCATCACCTATAACAAATGATTTCAGAGAAAATGCAAAAGAAAATAATGATATGCTTAAAATAATTAGGAGTAATTGTGATACTATACTATCAGATGATGCAATAAGTTTAACTAATAAATTTAATAATAAATTATGGATAGAAAATATTAAAAATAAGAAAATTTTAATATTAACTGACAATGAAGATGTAATAAATAAACAAAAGGATAATTTGAATGATATTTGGGGATGTGATGTGTTTGAAAATTGCGAAATAACAACATACTCTTTACCGAAACATACAGAAGAAGATGCCGGAGGAGGGAAAAGTGTTATTGATTACGCACAAAATTATGTTAATGAAATAGGAAAAAAATTAGGACCAAATTTATTTGGTATAGATATGGTATTACTAGACGAAACGCCGTTTAGTTGGTTTATTTTATATTATTTTGAAAAGATAAAAACAACAACAATAGATGTTGGTGAAGAGTTAAATATGTATTTTGGTGTATATAATGAAGGATTACAAGAGAGATATAAAGACTTTCTCTCTGTATATAAAAATAAATATTGGATTAAATTATAAAATCGGTTCAACATGTAAATATGGAGATGGTAGTACATCTTTAACGCTATAATTTCTTATCTCTGTTTTATGATAATGATATGTTTTAACATTCCATGGAACATTTAAACAAATATATTTATTTTGTGTAAAAATATATGTTATTTTATTATCACAACCAGGTTTTCCAAAATTAAAATTACTTTGACTAATTATTTCTTGAGAGGGTGTATGATTTGTATGATATATCCAAACATCTTGAGAATCTGCTCGTGGGGTATTTGTTCCCTGATATTTAAATAATTTACAAAATCCTAATTTTTTTTCTTCTAAGTATTCAAATCGTAATAATGTGTATAAAGATTTTACTTCACTTAGGCAACTTTTCCTTACATTTGTTATAGTTTTATCAAAAAAAATATCACTATTTACCATAACAATATATCCACTTATTTTCATTGATTTTATTTTTTCAAAACATGTACTAAATTTAAGTCGCTCTCCTATATTAATTTGTTCTATATTTTGCATTTCATCGTTATTTAGTCCTAATTCCTGAGAGTTATATATTTTTTCGTTTAACATTATTATTTTTGTAAAAAGTCCTAATTTAATATTATTTTTTAAACAAGTTTTAATTTCGTTTTGTCTTTCTTCATTGGAATGAATAAAAAATTGTAAAACTAGATATATACTATCGTTATTTAAAGGTTTTTTTTTTAATTTATCTTTATTTTTTGTAATAAACATACCCCTATCATTTATTTTATAAATTTTACCATACTCCATTATATTTTATATAAATAATAAGTAAATTTTAAATTATAAATACTGTTATTATTTATATAAAATTTATATAAAATTTATATAAAAAATATTGTATATAACTTATATATGCCATTATATATTGATCGTTGGTTTGGTAGACTAGGTAATAATATATTACAAATTTTAAGATGTATACATTATGCCAAAACATATAAATTTAATATAATTCAATTTCCACAAAACACCATTTTAAATACTACTAGGATTATATTAAATAATAAAGGGAAACCAGAAACAATATCAAATACTTTTTTTTATATTAAAAATATGGGACTATCTGACCCATCACCTAAATTAATGAAATCATATTTTCAAACTTATATTAAACCTATTATAAGGATAAATTTTAAAAATAAACAAAGTTCAAATATATTACATATCCATATACGCAGTGGTGATATATTTTCTAGAAATGGAGGTCATTCATACTATGTGCAGCCACCTGTGCAATATTATAAAAAAATAATAGAATCTCGCAACTGGGAAAATATAGTTGTTGTTTACGAAGATGATAAAAATCCGTGTGTTAATTCACTTAAAAACTTAAAATTTAATAATATGCGTTTCCAATGTTCATCATTAATAAATGATGTAGAGGAATTATGTTGTTCTAGTAATTTAGCAATAGGATTTGGAACATTTGGATTTTTAATTTATTTAATAAATGACAAACTACAAAATTTATATATACCATCTTATGTTTTAAATGAATTACCAGAAGGTGAATGGGGTGAAATTACATTAAATGTAATAGACTTACCAAACTACATTAAATGTGGTGATTGGAAGAATACTGAAGAGCAAAGAAATATTATGATAAACTATAGATAATCAAATAAAGTTTTCTTTTGTAAATACTTTGGTATTCTATCATCATTAATTTTTAGTTCTTCAATATTAAATGGTCTTTTTAAATCAAAAATATATTTTTTTTCTTTGACGGCTTTCTTCATTATATCTACCTTTGCCAAATGTTTAAAACCAGTATGTGCTGTTTTATAACATTTTTCAACCATATGTTGAATAGGCATAACCCAACTCATATGACAACCATAAATTGTTGACGTTTTTTGTGTCAAATCTCTTAAATTTTTAATTTTTAGTTCTTTGATAGTTCTTTGAGAATTTTTCACCATTCCGTAATAATAAATCGTGGGACTAGAAAATGTACAATCCGTCCATAAATATGTATGATTAAAAAAAAACTGATTTAATCTTATACTTAATGGTTGTTGTTGCTGATTTAATTCATTTATTAATTTAGGATAAGCCGTTTTATATATAATTTCATCACAATCTACATCTATAATAATGTCATCATCTTTCAAATTAATATTTGGATCATTAAAAAACCAATTTCTTTGTATTCTTTCATTGACATTATGACATGTTGATTCGTTATAAGTTTGAATTATAAAAGGAGAAAGATCAACTTTACAATAATATAATTTACTTTTCAATTCATCGGGAATTAAATGTAATACTTTCTCCATTTCATATTCTTTTTTAATACCTGTATGAGTATAATTATATTCATATAATACTAATTTTTCTATATAATTATATCCCTCTGTAAGATTTGCTATGACAAATGGTAATTCATGTTTGCTATAACAATATGTTTTAAGATAAATCATCTAATATATAATAAACAAAATAAATATTTAAATTTAAATTTAAATATAATATATAATGAAGTTTGCTTTATGTATTTCTGGATATTTTTCCAATAAAGATAAAGATGATCTTACAAAATCAAGATATATATATAATAATATTATTAATAATGTTTCAGATATTGACATTTTTATTCATTCATATGATATTAAAAATGAAAAGAAAATTTTAAAAAAATATCCAAATACTAAAGTATGTTGTATCGAACCGCAATTAAATTTTATGGATAGTTTATCTAATAAAAATATTAAATATATTCAAGAATTACACAAAAATAATTATGAATCAAAAACATATAATTTATATTCGTCATTAAGTTTTATGAATTCAAGAAAAAAATGTATAAATTTAGCTTTAAATGAGGATATAAATTATGATGCAATAATTTGGTGTAGATTTGATTTAGGACATAGAATAAAAAAAAACCATTTAAATACAAATCCGGGTAAATTTATCTTTAAAGACAAATATGATTACACTAATATTTACTCTGCTTTTTGGTACCAATTAAATCTTGGTTATGCTGATCATTGGTTTTTTTCTTCACCTGAAAATATGAAAATATTAGCGGATATGTATGATTTTTCTCTAATGAATTGCTATACACCGAACAATGATTATATTGATTTATTAAAAAAATTTCCTGACTCGAATAAAAATGATAGTTGTTCAAATGAAATGTTAAAAACCAGTAAATCAAAATTATTAATAAATATTCCATTTGTAGATTCAGCAAATAATCATATTCTTCATAAATATTATTTTATGAAAACAGGTTTATATAAAAAATCTAAATTTTTAGATTTTACAAATACATAATTAGACAAATAATATAATATAATATAATAAATATTATATTATTATAATGAACAAAGAAATATGTATATTATTATACACCCATAATGATTATTGTGATATATGGCATTTAACAATGTCTTTAATTGAAAGGTATATAGATTTAAATACGATAAAAGTATATTTTGCTGTTAATGATTTAAATGGGTATAAATTAAATAAAAATATAGTTCCTATGATTTATAATGATAGAGAAATTTATACAGAAAGGGTATCAAAAATAACTAAAAAATTAAATTATAAATATATATTATTTTTGCATGAAGATTGGATAATTACAAATAATTTTGATATGAATATTATTAAAGAATATATAAATATTATGAAAAGATACAGTATAAATCATATAAGAAGTTATCGTAATTACGGTGAATCTAAACCTTTAAATATAATTGATAAAGAAATAGATATTAATTCAATATTAAAAATTAAAAGTATACCAGCAAATGCAAGTTGTTTTGTTTCATTACAACCTGGTATATGGGAAAAGAATACTTTTATTGAAGTCTTTAATTATAAATCAAATAATCCTGCAAAATTAGAGTGGAATGTAAATAACTCTATAGATTTTAGAAAAAAATATTATACATCATTTTTTTATGAAAATACAATTAAGATGGATAATTCGTTAATGTTTCCACATATACATTCTATAAGTGGAGGTCGTTGGGCTTTATGTAACTCTGAAAACTTAGAAAAAATATTAAAAAAATATAATATTGATATTAAAAAAAGAGGTTATTTTAATAGAAAATTAAACATAGATGTTTATAAAGATTAATTATAACGAAAATCATTTATAGTTCCCCAAGATCTTTTTGAATGAATTAAAAATTTTTTGTATATTTCATCTATAAATATTTTTTTTATTTCATCAGTTATATCGGGACAGTTATCAATTCTAACTAATTTTCCGTAATGTGTTATATGTATATATTGAAAAAATTCTGGACAAGTAAAATAACCACATTTCACATATTCTTTACATTTTAATGATAAACAATTAAAATTATTTGCTGTAAATATTTGAACTCTTTTTTTTTCCATGTTTCTATAGCTATGATTTTTAAAATTATTCATAATTTTTAACAACGATTTAGATTTCCATAGCGTTGGATTTACATTGTAAACAAAAAAATCTGGATTACTTATTTTATATAAATTACAATTTTCTGTAAATGATATTTCTTTATTATTACTATTATACGTTTGTTTTAATGGTGTTTTTGAAGGAGGCCAAGCACAATGTTGTAATTCAATTTTATCAATATCATTTTCCATCATATAACATTTTAACTTATTTAATATGTTTATATCATATTTTACTAGAACATCTGTTTCATGCATAAATATAAAATAATCATCTGATATACTATTTAAGCAAAATATTCTACTACCATATTGCATATCATTAGAATAATAAATAATTTGTTTCCATGATTTCATTGATTCTTTTATATGTGGTTGATCTTCCATTATTTTTTTAAATTCTATATTTATTAACAAAATTTTATTATTATTTTTTGTCAAAAAACTATTTGCAACTGCTAATATATCCAAATAATCAGTATGAGAATAAATCACTAATAATAATTCTGCCATATTATAATAAATAACAATAAGATATTTTACCCAAAAAAACTCAGTAATTTTATATTTTCTTTTGTTATTTTTTGAGTATTTAAATAAAACATATGAATAGTATGAATATTTGCAAAAAAACCATTATTTTTATATTTAATACCTAATTGTGTAGCATATTTATAAAAGTTACTATTTAAATTATAATATTTTTCTAAATCATCATACATATCCGCTAATATTTTCATATTTTTTGGAGAAGAAAAAAACCAATGATCGGAATATCCACTATGCATATGATCCCAATTAGACATGTATAAAAATTCCGTATCGATCATTTTTAAATTAGGTAAAATTAGTTTAGATGGATTTATTTGTGAAGACGATTTTTTTAGTCTTACACAAATATCAAATCTACACCAAATTATTAAATCATAATTTATATCATCATTTAAAGCTAATTTTATACATTCTTTTCTTGAATAAAGAAAACTAAATTGAGAATTTAAATGAAGTGGTATAGGAAAAATAGAACTATCTAATTTGTTTTCATATGATAAATTTTCCTTACTCATTTTTTCTCTAAAATTAATTTGTGGTTCTATTATATATTTTTTTACATTTGGATATTTTTTTAATATTTTATCTTTTGATTTCGTATCAAAAGAATGTATAAAAATATCAAGTGTATTATTTTTTTTATTAATTTTATCAATAATATTTTGGTGTATATAATTTGTATCGCTTAAATTATCGTTTACTTTATTTGTAAAATAACCCGATATACATAATGCTATTCTCATATAAATAACTTATATAATATAATACTATAAGTTATTTAACGCAATTCTTTTGGTAATGGACCTTTAAATTCCAATGTTTTATGCCAAGCATTAGGTGTAATTGGATGTATATTAATCATAGTTGGATTCCAATTTAACCATACATTTTTATACCATTTATTTATATTAAATTGGTGTGAATGACCCCAAGTATTTATTTTATCCCAACATTCTTCATCTGTTAACACAAAACATAAATGATAACAAGTAGCATTTTGAATATTCAGTAAATTTCCACCACGTTGTCCCTTCCACCCAGGAGATCTTGCTCTTACAAACTCTATATCTTTATTTAAATTAATAGCCACCTCTACATCACCACATATTTGTCCTCTCTTCCAATTTTCTCCTACGACACAATATTTTAAATTTTTCCAAAAAACTATCCACTCTGAATTATAATAATCATAATCTGGATTTTTTTTTATAGTGTTTATTAAATTTTTATAACCTTCTCTGGTGTAAAATTCATCACAATCTTGTATTATTAAATAGTCCATTCCATCTTCTTTGGCTTTTAATCTACAAGCATTTCTTTCATCTTCGTCCAATTTCCATTCGCCTATAACTACTTGTATTTTATCATAATATTTTGATTGTTTTAAAATATCTAAATTTGTTTTATTAGGTATATTTTTTGCGGTTGGGTTATAACTCCACGGAACACGACTCCATCCAATATAAATTTTATCAACAAATTCTCCACAATTTTCTAATGTTTTTAAAATAAATTTATCTTGGTTAAATAATAACATATGAACTGCTATTTTCATGATTTATATTTATATATATAATATTTTTAAATATAAAATATAAATAATATATAAAGTTATATGAATAATATTACCTTTGAAAATAATGAAAATAATAAAAACGAAATATGTATTATAATGCAAGGACCTATCAATTATCAATGGTTATATGAAATAAAAAAGAAATATAAAAATTGTAATATACCTATCATTTTTTCTACTTGGAAAGGTGAAGAAAATAAATTTACAAAAAATGATATTACTTTATTTAATACTATCCCTATGATAAAAGGAAAACAAAACGTCATGTTACAACAATTATCTACTTATAATGGGATTTTATTAGCAAAAGACTTAGGTTACAAATATGCTATTAAAATACGATCTGATATGATTTTTACTGACATAAATAAATTTTTAGAATTAGATATTGACTATGACAAATTAAATTTTTTATTTTTTTTAGATTATTATAGAAAGGAAAATAATACACAATACAACTATTTTTGTGATTATATTCAAATTTCTTCTATCAATAATTTATTAAAATTATGGAATTTCGACTATAATGATGATTGTAAATATCCTGAAGAATTAATCACTAAGAATGTTTTTAAAGAATTTCAAATTGAAAATATTTCATTTTTTGGAAGTAAATTATCTGAAACTAATAATATATATTGGTTTAAAAATAATTTATTTTTAAATAAATTATCTTTGGAAAATTCATACAAAACAAATATTTCATTTTAAGTATATTATATAGTTTTTACTATATACATAGAAGGTGATGCAACATCTGTTTTATAACATTCATATTGACCACTTATTTCTTTTAAAAAATTGTCTACACCGATACTTTCATCCCAACAGTGAAAAGCATATTCATCAAATACTACGATACCATTCAAACAAACATTTTTCCATAAAGTTTTTAAAACTTCATATGTAGGTTTTCCTAAATCTAAATCCATATATAATAGTTTAATCTTTAATCCAGGGCTTTTTTTTTGATAATTTCTACATACCTCACCAGCTTCACCCTTTAATAATAAAATATCTTTATCATTAATTTTACTTAATTTATTATATATACTCTCTTCACATAAATCATTTTCTGAAACGCGATTTAATACATCGGACATCTTTTCTAGATTATTACCTGATAAATCATTCAGTAAATTATTAGGTTTAAAAAAATCGACACCTACTATTTTACAAGGTGAATTATATTCATACATATTTTTTAATTTGCACCATAATGCCATCCCGCTTCCTTTGAATACACCTATTTCCCAAATATCTCCTATAATATCTTTAACTTTCAAATACAATTCTGTTCTTTTTATCATTTTATTAAATACTCTTGAATCAGTTGAAAATATTAATGAATTATATGAATCATAAACTTCTTGGCTAGTTGGGCTAATACTATTATAAATATCCATTATATTTTATAAGTTGTTATATTTTTATATTATAAATAATAATTATAATATTTTAACACATTCCTCATAAATTTAATTGGAAATGTTTTATCTATTAATTTATCTTGGTTTTCACTATTAAACCATACCATTACAAAAAAAGGAAATATACATAAAGCATTTATAAAATCTTTTTTCAAAATATCAAATGATATATCATTTATTTTTTCACTCATTAATTTAAAGTAATAGTTTAATACTAAATTGCTTGTTTGTTCATCAAAATCTAAACTCTCAACCATAAAAAATACTATATCACCAATGCCTTTATTTAAATGTATATATTGCCAATCTAGAAAATAGGGAATTTTATCATTTTCATAAAATATATTTGGACTCTTAAAATCACCATGACAAAATGATAATGGAAAATTAGATGCTTCATTTATAATATTATCAAAATTATTATATATTTTTTTTAAAATATTTATTTCTTTAATAGATAATATTTTTTCGTTCTTATTTAAAAATATTTCAAATCTATCGTAAATTAATTGTTTATAATAAGATATTTCATTTATTTTTTTTAAATTTTTCATACCATTTATTATTTCATTGTCATTTGTAAAATAAAATTTATTATGCATATTAAATATTTTTTCCACCAACGATAATAATAAACTTATATTACGATTTAAATCAATATTAAAATGTCCATTTTTAAGTGTTAAATCTTCCATTATAAATGATTTTCTATTATTTATTTCATAAGAACCAAAATATTTTGGTAAATTTACATTTATAATCTGAGATAGTTTATCATAAAAATATATTTCATTTGTATACATATTTAATTTTTCAGCTACTTTTGATAATTCATTATCATAGTTACTTTCTTTTACAATTACACTTTTAATATCATTGTTTAAAAAATATACATTATATTTATTAATATCACAAATATAACCCGTTTTTATATTTGAATCTATGTTTTTTTCTATTTTTTTTATAGGTAAATAACACATAGTTTTTTTTATCATTTCAACATGTTTATTTTCATTATTGTTATTATGTGTAGTTATTAATTTGTTAAAATCTATATTTTTGTAATTATCAAATTTAAAAACATTTATTTTTTTTATAAAATCATTTGAACCATTATCATATAAACATATTTTAAAAGGATTTGATTGTAAAGCAGACATATACCCAGATTGACTATCTTCAAATATAATACACTTATTAATATTAGTATTCATTAAAATAGATGATTTTAAATATGGGGCTGGATGCGGTTTATGTTTTTTAACATCTTCCGATGCTATCAATTCACTAATATATTTATCTAAATAATAATGTTTTAATATATATGAAGCTGCCTTTTTATTACAACTTGTTACTATAGCAATTTTTGAATTTTGAATATTATCGAAAAAATCCAATACACCATTATACATAATGTTTTTTTCTTTTTTTAAAAATT
>Ga0187217_1000386_pt1 | contig 18855 bp, 22 predicted proteins | sample 15SPOviralmetaG_FD_130165 | JGI IMG/M metagenome (GOLD analysis project Ga0187217, IMG submission 130165) | Marine viral communities from the oligotrophic San Pedro Time Series (SPOT) site, San Pedro Channel, CA, USA - 15 SPOT_SRF_2010-09-15... | ecosystem: Environmental > Aquatic > Marine >... | reverse complement strand
TTAACACCGGCAACTTCAAGTACTTGTCTTGCAGCTCCTCCGGCAATTACTCCAGTACCAGGTGCTGCTGGTTTCAATAAAACTCTTGAGGAACCATGCTTGCCTATAATTGTATGAACAATTGTAGATCCAGCCATTGGTATTTCCTGTACATTCTTTTTTGCATTTTCAATTGCTTTTTGAATAGCTAGTGGAACTTCAGAACCTTTGCCGTAACCAATACCTGCATTACCATTACCATCACCTACAGCGACAAGTGCAGTAAAAGCAAAATTACGCCCACCTTTTACAACTTTTGCTACTCTGTTAATGTGTATAACACTTTCTTGTAATTCAACTTCTGACATTAAAATTCAATTCCTTTATCTCTTACGCCATCAGCAAGAGACTTTACTCTACCGTGGTAAATGTATCCTCCCCTATCAAATACAGCAGATTTAATTTTTAAATTTTTAAGTTTTTCACCAAGTAGCTCTCCTACTTCTTTTGCTGATTCATTTGATAAAGTTTTTGATTTTATTTCTTTTGAAAGTGTACTTGCAGATGCTAAAGTAACATGATTTAAATCATCAATTGCTTGAACATAAATATTATTGTTACTTTTAAAAACAGCCAATCTAGGAACAGTAGATGTTCCAGCTATTTTTTTTCTAATTCTGATTTTTCTGTGAATTCTTCTATCTTTTACTTTCATTGAAATATTAAGCTCCTGCAGTCACGGCAGCTTTACCTGCTTTTCTTCTAACGTATTCATCTTTATATCTAATTCCTTTTCCTTTATACGGCTCAGGTGGCTTGATAGCTCTAATGTTGGCAGCAACTTGTCCAACCAACGCCTTATCAATACCTGATACAATAATTGTGTTTTGATCAGGTACTTCAAATGAAATCTCGTCAATTTTATTAAAGACTACAGGATGAGAAAATCCACAAAGTATTTCAATATCATTTCCTTTCAATGTAGCTCTGTGTCCAACACCCTGAAGTAAAAGAGTTTTACTATATCCTTCAACTACACCGTGAATGTCATTTGCGACTAATGACCTATAAAGACCATGTAAACTTCTTACTTCTGGTGACTCAGATGTTCTAGAAAAAATTAATTCACTTTCTTCAACTACAAATTGTATCCTGTCATCTACTACTTCCGTAAACAATTCACCCTTTGGACCTTTTACAGAAATCTTGTTTCCTGATATATTTAATTCAACTTTTTCAGGGATTGAAACTGGCTTATTTCCTATTCTACTCATGACCATACCTCACAAATTAATTCTCCACCTAATTTACGTTTACGAGCCTCTGAGTCTGAAAGAAGTCCCCTTGATGTAGAAACAATTACAGTACCCAAACCTCCATTATTTCTTGGAAGCTCATCTGAACCGACATAAAGTCTTCGACCAGGTGTACTTAATCTACTTAAACCAGCCAATACTGGAGATCCATTTTCAGAATACTTAAGATCAATTTGTAATTCTTTTTGTGAAGATTCACCCTTTATCTTTACATCACTAATATATCCCTCGGTTTTAAGAAGCTTAGAGAGCTCGTGTTTAAATTTTGAATGTGGAATTGAAACAGAGGGTTTGTTAACCATAGAAGCATTTCTAATCCTTGTTAAAAAATCTGAAATTGGATCTGAATTCATACTACCAAGATGCTTTCTTTATTCCTGGAAGCTCACCCTTGAGAGCTAAATCACGGAAGGTGTTTCTTGACATTCCAAACTTTCTTAGTGTGCCTCTAGGTCTTCCTGTTACTTCACATCTGTTTCTATGTCGAGTTGGAGAAGCATCTCTAGGCATTTTTGCAATCTTTTTTTGTGCTTCCCTTTTTTCGTCAAATGTTGTGTTGGGGTCTTTAATTATATCTAATAATTCTTGACGTCTATCAGAATAAACAACAACTGTTCTTTTTCTTTGGTTATTTTTAGCTATTTTACTTGTCTTTGCCATAATTAATTCTCCCTAAATGGAAATCCTAGCGTTTGTAATAATACATAACCTTGGTTGTTATCGTTAGCAGAAGTACAAATAGTAATATTCATTCCTCTAATATCTCTGACTTTATCGTATTCAACTTCAGGAAACACTAACTGCTCATTTAAACCTAGTGTATAATTTCCATTACCATCAAATGATTTTTTGTTAAAACCTCTAAAGTCCCGAATTCTTGGTACTACAACCTGTACAAATCTGTCATAAAATTCCCACATTCTATCACCTCTTAATGTGACAGATACACCAATAGGCATTCCTTCTCTAATTTTAAATCCGGCAATTGATTTCTTTGCTCTTCTGATTACAGGTTTTTGTCCAGAAATAGCGGTTAGCTCGTCTACCATTGACTCAAGAGCTCTACCGTCAGTTGCTGCTTTTCCATCACCAATATTAATAACAATTTTTTCTAGATAAGGAATTTGATTTACGTTTTCTAAACTCAATTCTTTCATAACTGTACTTTTGAGTTCATTATTAAATTGCTCTTTTAACCTAGGAATCATGCTTCTTCACCCGTCTGAGCCAAAACTCTGTATTTCTTACCATTTTTATCAAATCTATATGAAACCCTACCAGCTTTTTTCTTAACAACTAAGGCTACGTTAGAAACATTTACTGGCATGCTTTTATCAATTACTCCACCTTGCATAGTTTGGCCTTGTGGTTTCTGATGCTTTTTCGTAACATTTACTCCCTCTACCAAAACCTTTCCTTTTTTTGGAAATGCTTGCAGAACTTTGCCTTGCTTACCGGCATCTTTTCCAGAAATAATTTTTACTGTATCGCCTTTTTTAATTTTCACTAGATAACCTCCGGTGCCAGAGAAACTATTCTCATGAATTTCTTTTCTCTTAATTCTCTACCAACAGGGCCAAAAATTCTTGTTCCTCTTGGCTGGTCTTGATCGTTTATAATTACACAAGCATTCTCATCAAATCTTATATAAGTGCCATCTTTTCTTCTTGTTTCTTTTTTTGTTCTAACTACAACTGCATTAACTATTTCACCTTTTTTAATTTGGCCACCGGGCATTGCATCTTTTACAGTAGCAACAAATACATCACCTAGACCTGCGTATCTTATTCGAGAGCTGCCCTTTACCTTTATGCATAAAACTTCTTTTGCTCCAGAATTATCGGCAACTTTAAGTCTTGATTCTTTTTGTATCATCTTGCTCGCTCAACAATCTCTGTAACACGCCATTTTTTAGTTTTTGAGTAAGGTTTTGTTTCCATAATCTTTACGGTATCGCCAACTTTTGCCTCAAAACTATCATCATGTGCATGAAGTTTTCTAGTTTTTTTAACTATTTTTTTATATTTAGGATGTGGAAATTGAATTTCTATAGATACAGTTACTGTCTTTTCTCTTGAGTCAGAAGTAACTATTCCTGTTCTTGTTTTTCTAAATGTTCTATTTGAATCAGTCATGATTATGCTTCCTCAATACTTTCCTTATTAATTTTTTCAGTTAAAACAGTATTTGCCTGTGCAATTTCTTTTTTTATTTTCTTAAAAACTGACGTGTCCTCTAGTTGACTTGTAGCCAAGGAAAATCGTGTATCCATAAGTTCTTTCTTTAAATCTACAATCTTATTTTGCAACTCAACAACGGATAATTCTCTTAAATCATTAACACTCATAAGTTATCCCTCTTTACAAACTTAGTTTTCATTGGTAATTTGTGTCCGGCTTTTCTAATTGCCTCCCTGGCAACATCTTCAGGAACACCTGAAATTTCAAAAATTATTCTTCCAGGTTTTACGACAGCAACATAATATTCAACATTTCCTTTACCTGAACCCATTCTTACTTCAGCAGGTTTTTGAGTTACTGGTTTATGTGGAAAAATATTAATCCATACCTTACCACCACGTTTCATAGTTCTAGTAATTGTTATTCTGGCAGATTCAATTTGCCTTCCAGTTACGTAAGAAGTCTCAACAGCCTGAATACCATAATCACCAAAAGTAACAATGTTGCCACCTTTGGAATTGCCTTTTCTTCTACCTCTGTGAGATTTTCTAAACTTTGTTTTCTTAGGCATTAACATAAATTATTCTTCTTCCAATATAGATTTTTCTTCAAGGATTGATTTTTCCTCTTCAAAATCTGCCTGAGCTACTTCTTTTGTAATTTTTTTACCGCCGCCAGCTTCAACAATGTTAGAACTTTTATCTTCACTTGCTTTTTTACCTCCACCAGCTTCTAGAATCTTTGATTTTTTCTGTTCTCCAACAGCTGCTTCTGCTCTTGACTTAACAGATTTTACTCTTCCTGCTGCTGGTCCACCACTTGCTAAATTAGCTTCAGCAGAAATTTTTTCTTGTCTTAGTTTATTAGAGCCAACTACATCTCCTTTATAGACCCATACTTTTACTCCAATAGCTCCAACTGTTGTATGTGCTGTAGCTCGTCCAAAATCAATATCTGCTCTAAGAGTGTGCAGGGGTACCCTTCCTTCCCTATACCATTCTCTACGACCCATTTCTGCTCCGCCTAATCTCCCTGAGCACTCAACTCTCACTCCCTCAGCACCAGCTTTTAATGCTGCTGTAACTGCTCTCTTCATAGCCCTCCTAAAAGCTACTCTGTTTTCAAGTTGATCTGCTATACCTCTTGACAAGAGCTGGGCGTCTAATTCAGCTTCTCGAATTTCAATAATATTAAGTTTGACAGGTTGCTTAGAAAGTTTTTCAATGCCTTTTCGTAATCTGTCTGCCTCTACACCTTTTCTTCCAATAACTACTCCTGGTCTTGCGGTGTGAATGTCTACAGTCAAGGTTCCACCCTTATCTCTTCTTTCAATATCTACTCTAGAAACAGCAGCTTTAGGTAATTCTTTTGTTAAAAACTTTCTAATTTGATAATCTTGGTTTACTAAGTCTTTGTAGTCTTTTCCATTAAACCAGCGTGATTTCCAGTCATTTACAATTCCAATTCTGAATGCATAAGGATGTGTTTTTTGACCCATTATTCTCCCACACTTTCTAACTCAATCAACAAATGTGATGTTCTTTTATTAATTCTTCCTGCTCTACCTCTTGCTCTTGGCCTAAATCTTTTTAAAGTTGGTCCTTCGTTTGCAATAGCTTTTGAAATATACAAATCAGAAGAATTTAAATTATAATTTGCTTCTGCATTTGCTAGAGCACTTTCTAATACCTGCTTTATTTCTATAGCAGCCTTTCTCTTTGTAAATGTTAAGACATTGAGTGCATCCTGTACATCTAAGCCTCTTATCAAATTAAGAACTAGTCGCATTTTGTAAGGTGACTGACGAATATATTTTCCTTGTGCTTTTACAGTTGTATTTTCCATTAGTTTTGTCCCGGATGTCCTCTAAATGTTCTTGTAGGTGAAAATTCTCCTAATTTATGACCAACCATTGCTTCGGTTATAAATACAGGTAAGTGTTGTCTTCCGTTGTGTACCGCAATAGTTAAGCCAACCATCTCGGGAACAATTGTTGATCTCCTACTCCAAGTTTTGATAACACTTTTATTACCTGTGTTTTGTGCATCTTCAACTTTTTTTAAGAGATGTTCGTCAATAAATGGTCCTTTTCTTAAACTTCTAGCCATGATTAATTTCTACCCTTTTGAGATCGACCTCTTACAATCGATTTATTACTGTACTTTTTCTTTTTCCGAGTTTTCTTCTCAGGTTTCCCCCATGGGCTTACTGGTACTCTACCACCTGAAGACTTACCTTCTCCTCCACCAAGTGGGTGATCTACTGGGTTCATGGCAACACCTCTAGTTTGTGGCCTAACACCCTTCCATCTACTACGTCCTGCCTTACCCAATTTTGTGAGCTCAGCTTCAGAGTTTCCAACTGTACCAATTGTTGCTCTACAGTCCATAGGTACTGTTCTCATTTCTCCTGAAGGTAATCTGAGTAATGCGGACTCACCCTCTTTGCTCATTAACTGAACAGATGAACCTGCAGATCTTGCCATCTTTGCCCCTCCACCTGGTCGAAGCTCAACAGCATGAACAAAAGTACCTGCTGGTATATTTCTTAAAGGTAGACAATTTCCATCTTTAATGTCTGCCTTTGAACCTGACTCAATCATTGCATCAACAGTAACTCCATCAGGTGCAATGATGTATGCTTTTTCTCCATCTTTATAGTGAAGCAAAGCAATTCTTGCATTTCTGTTGGGGTCATATTCTATACCTGCAACTCTTGCTGGAATACCATCTTTTACTCTTTTAAAATCTATAACTCTGTATTTTTGTTTGTGACCGCCGCCTCGGTGCCTAGAAGTAATTCTTCCTTTGTTATTTCTACCACCAGAAGATTTTTTTGACTGTAGTAAAGATTTTTCAGGTTTCTTTTTAGTAATATCTTTGAAGTCGGTTGAAACTTGACCTCTCATACCTGGTGTAACTGGTCTTATTTTTTTGGAACCCATATTAAACCCCAAAAGCTTCTATTGTTTCACCCTGAGGAAGGGTAACAATTGCAATTTTTTTAGTACTTTGTTGACCGAAAACATATCCAAAACGCTTTTTCTTACCTTTTCGATACATGGTATTAACTCTTAATACTTTTACATCAAACATTTGCTCTACAGCTTTCTTAATTTGAGGTTTGTCAGTTTTTGGGTCTACAAAAAAAGTATACGAATTTGATTCAGAAATCCTATCGTAGGACTTTTCAGAAATAACCGGTGCAATAAGTACATCTTCTAAATACTTCATGCTTCTTCCCCTAAGAAATCTGAAATAGCATTTTGAGAAAATATTGTATCATCCGTAGAGATAACATCTATAGCTGCTAGTTTTTTAACAGATACGAGCCTTGAGTTTTTAATATTTTTAAAAGATTTATATAAATTTTCATCGTTTTCTGAATAAACAAAAGTAAAACCTCTCTCTACTTTAAGTTTTTTTAGAGAACTAACAGCTTGTTTTGTAGATGGTGAATCAAAATCTTTTCCGTTTAAAACAAATACTGAACCTTCTGAAAACCTTTGTGATATTGCCATATTAAGTGCTTTCTTTTTCATTTTCTTAGGTGTTCTGTCTCTATAGACTCTTGTTCCGGGTCCGTGAGCGATACCACCACCTATAAATTGTGGAGACCTTAATGAACCTTGCCTAGCTCTACCTGTACCTTTTTGTGCCCATGGTTTTGCACCCGTTCCAGAAACCTGTGCACGAGTCTTTACAGATGCAGTGTTATTTCTGAAATTTGTTCTACTGCCTTTGACTACTTGATGTAATAAACCGACATTAATCTCATCTATCGGAATAAACTCATATTGTTTTTTTGTCACCTTGTTATCCGATATATTGATAGTATCAATTTTTACACTCATTTTGTTACCTTTACTGCACTTTGAATTTGAACAATGTTTCCTTTATTTCCTGGTACTGAGCCGTTAACTAGAAGATAATTTTGTTCTACATCTAAGCCGACAATGGTTACAGACTGAATAGTAGTTTTTTGATTACCCATTCGTCCGGCCATTTTTTGACCTTTAAAAACATGACCTGGATAAGATGCGTTACCTATAGATCCACCAGCTCTGTGAACTTTATGAACACCGTGGCTAGCTTTTTGACCAGAGAAATTGTGTCTTTTCATTACGCCAGCAAACCCTTTTCCTTTTGATATTCCAGTAATATCAACTTTTTGACCTACTTCAAAAAAATCTTTAACATTTATTTTTTGTCCAGGATTTAGATCTGTATCTTCATTTACCTTTACTTCATATAAAACTTCACCTGGGTCTACGTTATATTTTTTGTAATGGCTTCTGAGTGGATTGGGTAATTTCTTTCTAGATCCAATAGTAAGTTGGACTGCACTGTATCCATCTTTTTGAGTATTTTTAACTTGAACAACTCTACAACTGGAAACATCTAAAACTGTAACGCCTAAGGAATTTGAATTTTCGTCAAAAATTTGTGTCATACCTATTTTTTTAGCAATTAAGGTATTCATAATTTTATCTCAACTTCTACACCCGCAGGAAGATCTAATCTCATTAAGGAATCAACTGTCTTTGGTGTTGGTTCGACTATATCAATAAGTCTTTTGTGAATTCTCATTTCAAAATGTTCTCGAGATTTTTTATCTACATGGGGAGATCGAATTACACAATATCTATGAATTTGCGTAGGCAGGGGAACAGGACCTTTTACTTTTGCTTGAGTTTTTAAAACTGTCTCAGCAATTTTTCGCGCAGATTCATCTACGACGTAATTGTCGTAAGCTTTGAGCTTAATTCTTATTTGCTGTTGTTTTGCCATTTTTTCCTCAAAAAAAACCGGAAGTAATGAGTCTACTCCCGGTTAATTTTTATTACTCTATAACTTTAGTTACCTGTCCTGCCCCAACAGTTCTACCACCTTCTCTGATAGCAAACTTAACTCCCTCTTCCATAGCAATTGGGGAAATTAATTCGACTGTAATAGGAACATTGTCTCCAGGCATTACCATTTCAGTACCTTCTGCTAGGTGAACTTCACCAGTTACGTCAGTTGTTCTGAAATAAAATTGTGGCCTATATCCTTTAAAGAATGGGTTATGCCTACCACCTTCTTCTTTGGTTAAAACATAGACTTCAGCTTCAAATTTGGTATGTGGTGTTATTGATCCAGGTTCAGAAATAACTTGACCTCTTTCAACATCTTCTTTGTCTACACCTCTTAAGAGGAGTCCGACATTGTCACCAGCTCTACCTTCATCAAGTAGTTTTCTAAACATCTCAACACCAGTACAAACTGATTTTGATGTTTCTTTAATACCAACTATTTCAACTTCATCGTTGACATTTACAATTCCTTGTTCGATCCTACCTGTTACAACAGTACCTCTACCAGTGATAGAAAATACGTCTTCAACTGGCATAAGAAATGGTTTATCAACAACTCTTGTTGGTTCTTCTATATAACTATCTACATTTTCCATCAAATCAAGGACAGCTTTTATTCCATCTTCTTTGCCTTCAAGTGCTGCTAAAGCAGAACCTTTGACAACAGGAACATCATCTCCTGGAAAATCGTATTCATTTAATAATTCTCTTACTTCCATTTCAACAAGATCTAATAACTCATCGTCATCTACCTGGTCTACTTTGTTAAGAAAGACAGCTATAGCTGGAACTCCAACCTGCCTAGCTAAAAGTACATGCTCTCTAGTTTGAGGCATTGGTCCATCAGCAGCAGATACAACTAATATTGCTCCATCAACCTGCGCAGCGCCAGTAATCATGTTTTTAACATAATCAGCGTGTCCAGGCATATCAACGTGAGCATAATGCCTATTAGGTGTCTCATACTCAACGTGAGCAATCTGAATCGTGATTCCTCTTTCTCTTTCTTCAGGTGCTTTATCTATGTCTTCAAAAGCTGTAGCTTCTCCACCTTCGCTCTCTGCTAAGACTTTTGTTATAGCGGCCGTCAATGTGGTTTTACCATGGTCAATGTGTCCCATTGTACCGATGTTCACATGAGGCTTGCTTCGGTCAAATTTTTCTTTTGACATTTTTTTCTCCTTTTATTTAAAATCCAAATCAATTACGATTTAGACTTCAACCTCTACTCCACGAATACTCGCAGTTATTTCTTTTGTTATGGAGTCTGGTACAGCTTCATAACTGTCAAACTGCATCGTAAATGTTGCACGGCCTTGTGTTCGAGAACGCAAATCAGTTGCATAACCAAACATTTCTGATAACGGTACTTTAGCATTAACGACCTTTGCAGATCCTCTTTGCTCCATTTCAGCTATCTTTCCTCTTCTTGAGGATAGATCTCCGACAACATCTCCCATAAAATCTTCTGGTGTTACCACCTCAACTGTCATAACTGGTTCTAGAAGTTTAACTCCAGCTTTTTTTGCACCATCTTTTAATGCCATTGACCCAGCAATTTTAAATGCCATTTCTGAGGAGTCAACATCATGATAAGTACCATCTTTAAGTGTTGCTCTTACATTGACTAGTGGGTACCCAGCAAGAACTCCGGTTTCCATAGCAGCCTCTACACCAGCATTTACTGATGGTATGTACTCTCTTGGTATTCTTCCGCTCTTAATTAAATCTACAAACTCGTAGCCTTCTTCAATTGGTTCGAATTCCATAACTACATGGCCATACTGGCCTCTACCACCACTTTGTCGAATATACTTTGCTTCAACATCTGTTTTCTTTTTAAGAGCTTCCCTGTAGGCAACCTGAGGTTTTCCAATATTTGCTTCAACTTTAAACTCTCGTTTGAGCCTATCTACAAGAATATCTAGATGCAACTCTCCCATTCCAGAAATAATTGTTTGTCCAGTTTCTTCATCTGACTGCACTCTAAATGTTGGATCTTCTTCTGCTAGTTTTTGGAGACCTTCAGATAACTTTTCTTCATCAGCTTTAGATTTTGGTTCAATTGCAACAGAAATGACAGGTTCTGGAAAAGTCATAGATTCCAACTGTATTAAATCTGAAGAAGCAGACAGTGTGTCGCCTGTTTTAGCATTTTTAAGTCCTACTCCTGCAACAATATCTCCAGCGCAAATAAAATCAATATCTTCTCTGGAATTAGAATGCATTCTTAGAATACGACCAAGTCTCTCTTCTTTACCTGTTGTAGTGTTTGTTACTTTGTCACCTTTATTAAGTGTTCCGGAATATACTCTAAAATATGTAAGTTTTCCAACATGAGGGTCACTGACTACTTTGAAAGCTAGGGCAGAAAAAGGATCGTCATCACTGTGATCTCTCGTTAGTTCATTTTCTTCATCACCTGGTTTAAATCCTTTTATTTTTTCTATATCTAAAGGTGAAGGCAAATAGTCTATAACAGCATCAAGAAGTAGCTGCACACCTTTATTTTTGAAAGCACTACCAGCTAAAACCGGAACAAATAAACCTTCTAGGGTGCCTTTTCTAATTGCTTTCTTTATATCGTCAACAGTTAACTCTTCTTCAGCAAAATATTTTTCAAGAACATCATCGTCTGCTTCAGCAACAACATCTAATAGCTCTTGTCTCTTTAACTGTGCTTCTTCAAGCATATCTTCTGGAATATCTGATACGTCCCATTCAGAACCATCATCTTTTGACCAGGTATGTGCTTTCATTTCTACCAAATCAACAACACCTTTAAAATCTGCTTCAGCACCAATAGGAATATGTAGAACAGCGGGCTTGGCTTCAAGTCGTTCAATTATAGACTGAACATCGAAATCAAAATCAGCACCAGTTCTATCTAGCTTGTTTACAAAGCAAATTCTAGGGACATTATATTTGTCAGCTTGTCTCCATACAGTTTCTGATTGGGGCTCAACACCTGCTACACCATCAAATACTGCAACCGCTCCGTCTAAAACTCTTAGAGATCTCTCAACTTCAACAGTAAAGTCTACGTGGCCAGGTGTGTCTATAATATTAATTGTGTGCTTATTCCAAGCACAAGTTGTAGCAGCTGAAGTAATTGTTATTCCTCGTTCTTGTTCTTGTTCCATCCAGTCCATTACTGCTGCACCATCGTGAACTTCACCAATTTTATAAGTTTTACCTGTGTAATAAAGAATACGCTCAGTTAAAGTAGTTTTGCCGGCATCAATATGTGCCATTATTCCAATGTTTCTTAAATTTAATAGTTCTACTTCTCTAGCCATAAATTACCACCTGTAGTGAGCAAATGCCCTATTTGACTCTGCCATTTTATGGACATCTTCTCTTTTTTTAACAGAAGCTCCTGTTTTGTTACTTGCATCTAAAATTTCTCTACCAAGCCTTTCAGGCATAGTTTTTTCTCCTCTTTTTCGTGATGAACCAACTAACCATCTTATTGCAAGAGTTGTGCTTCTTCGATAGGGAACTTCCATAGGTACTTGATATTTGGTACCACCAACTCTTCTAGATTTTGTTTCAATTTGAGGTTTAATATTTTCAAAAGCATCTTTTAAAACAGTAATAGGGTCGGAACCAGATTGTTTTTGAACAAGTTCAAGAGCGCTGTAAACAATACCGCTTGCTAAATCTTTTTTACCATCTAAGAGGACTTGGTTAATTATCTGTGAAACTAAAACACTGTTGTAAATAGGGTCTGGTTCTGCTTTTCGTTTTAAAGATGGTCCTCTTCTCATAACTTAACCTTTTTTACTTCCGTATCTTGACCTAGCTTGTTTTCTATCGGTAACTCCAGATGTGTCCAAAGCTCCCCTAATCACTTTATATCTAACACCAGGAAGATCTTTTACCCTTCCACCACGAACTAGTACGATTGAATGTTCTTGTAAATTATGGCCTTCGCCTGGAATGTATGCAGTAACTTCAGAGCCAGTTGATAATCTTACTCTGCAAACTTTTCTTAAAGCCGAGTTAGGCTTTTTAGGTGTGACAGTATATACACGAGTACATACACCTCTTCTTTGAGGAGATCCTTTAAGTCCAGGTGTCTTTTCTTTAGACACTTTAGACTTTCGTCCTTTTCTTACCAACTGTTGTATCGTAGGCATAACTTATCCAATCAATAAATTTAATTTTTGGCTTACCGAAAAAGAAGTATATGACGAATTTAAAGTTACAACAACCTATTATTTATAAGTTTTTATTCGTCTTCTTCTTCTTTTTCTTCACCTAACATAGCTAACCATTGCGCAGGATTTGGCAAAGCATCATCATCAGACTCTTCTGAAGATGGTGTCATAAACCCTAATTCTGAAACTTCGGGAGCATCAGGCAAAGAAGGAGTAAATGATTGATATGCATTGGAACCAGTTCCGGCTGGTATCAATGTACCAATAATTACATTTTCCTTTAAGCCACTCAAAGAGTCACTACTTTTCTTCATAGCAGCTTCCGTGAGCACCCTTGTTGTTTCTTGGAAAGATGCTGCTGATAACCATGAGTCTGTTGCAAGGCTAGCTTTTGTGATACCCATAAGCTCAGGTCTTCCTTCAGCAGGTACTTTACCGTCTTTAACTAACTCTTGGTTAGTCTTTCTAAATTGTGTCGTATCAGCTAATTCGTTAGGTAAAAATTCAGAATCATTAGATTTTACAATCCTAACTCTTCTCAACATTTGACGAACTATCATCTCAACATGTTTGTCATGAACTTCAACTCCCTGGTCTCTATAAGTCTTTTGGACTTCATCAACCAAGTATTCTTGACAAGTTCTTACTCCATTTATTTGCAAAACTTCTTTAGGATCTTTTGGACCAGTGGTTAACGATTGACCAGCTTCCAATTTATCTCCTTGATTTATTAATAGGGTTTGTCTCCTTAAAACTAATAGCTCAACTTCCTCTTTTTCATTACTGATTAAAACATTTCGATTACCTTCTGGAGTAACCTCAATTGATTTTACTTTTCCATTAATTGGAGAAAGTACAGCCTTACCTTTTGGTGTTCTTGCTTCAAAAAGTTCTACAATTCTTGGAAGCCCAGATGTTATGTCTAATCCAACTACTCCTCCGGTATGGAAGGTTCTCATTGTAAGCTGGGTACCCGGCTCTCCAATTGATTGAGCTGAAATAATACCAACTGCTTCGCCAACCTCAACTGGCTTGCCTGTGGCAAGACTAAATCCATAACATAAAGGATCCATTGATTCTGGGTTAAGTGAGTTAAATGGTGTCAAAACGTAAACATCCTCAACTCCAGATTTTCCAATAGCGTCAAGTACTTCTGCGTCGATATATGTTCCTTTACTAAGTTTTTGACCGTTATCTAATTGAACTATTTTTTTATCAACTTTTATATCATCAGATAATACTCGACCATAAAGTGTTGAATGTAAATATCTACTGACTTTGCCATCAATCATTACTTTTTTCTTAGTGCCCCTCCAGTCAATATTTTCATCACCTAATTCTTTAACTACAATACCTGCTGCAACGTCAACTAATCTTCTTGTTAAATATCCTGAGTCAGCCGTTCTCAAAGCTGTATCTGCGAGACCTTTTCTTGCTCCGTGAGTAGAAATGAAATATTCTAAGACAGACATTCCCTCTCTAAAGTTACTCTTTATTGGTCTTTCTATAATATCGCCCTTAGGGTTGGCAACTAATCCTCTCATTCCTGCAAGTTGTCTAACCTGCATCATGTTTCCTCTTGCACCAGACTTAACCATCATGTCAACAGGGTTAAACTCTTCTGATTCTAGTTCAATCTTCATTGCTTCCTGAACTTCTTCAGTAGCTTCGTTCCAAATTTCAATAATTTTTTGTTTTCTTTCGTTTTCAGTAATGACATCATCTACGAATTGCTTTTCAACCTTTTCAGCTTCTGCTTCATACTTTTCAAGTATTTGATTCTTACTAGGAGGAGTTTTTACATCAGTCATAGCAACAGACAGACCAGCTTTAGCACCAAATGTAAAACCAACAGATTTCATTGAATCAAGAAAAACTCTTAATTCTGCTTTATTGTATCTTTCAATTGCTTCAGATATAATTTTTTTCATTTGTGGCTTTCTAACTGAAGCTTGAATATATGGAAAGTTTGGAGGAAGTATGGAGTTGAAATGTAACCTTCCTAAGGTTGTTTGAAGCAGCTTTGAACCATCAACTGGTTGTTCAGTTAGCAATTCAGAGAATCTTCCATATAGTTCTGAATGCATCTGAGGGTCACCAGCAAGTTCGCCGACTCTAACATTTATTGGAGTTTGTAGTCCTATATGTCCATTCTCATAAGCAATTTGTGCTTCGTTGAAGTCAACAAAATTTAGCTCTGCTGTGTCTAGTTCTTTATGACATTCTGTAATGTAATAAAGGCCTATTACCATGTCTTGACTAGGTGATACAATTGGATTTCCAGATGCAGGAGATAATACATTATTGGTAGAAAGCATTAGGACCCGTGCTTCGGCTTGAGCTTCTGCAGAAAGTGGTACGTGAACAGCCATTTGGTCACCATCAAAATCAGCATTAAATGCTTCACAAACCAATGGGTGAACTTGAATTGCCTTGCCTTCAACTAAAATTGGTTCAAATGCTTGAATACCCAATCTATGCAAAGTAGGTGCTCTGTTAAGCAACACTGGATGTTCCTCTATAACTTCCGCTAAAACATCCCAAACTTGAGCTCTTGATCTCTCAACCATTCTTTTTGCAGATTTAATATTTTGAGCTAATCCCAACTCAACCAATCTTTTCATAACAAAAGGCTTAAAAAGTTCGAGTGCCATCATCTTTGGGAGACCACATTGTTGCAATTCTAAATGAGGTCCTACGACTATTACTGATCTGGCAGAATAGTCAACTCTTTTACCAAGTAAGTTTTGACGGAATCTACCTTGTTTACCTTTTAGCATGTCAGAAAGTGATTTAAGCCCTCTACCTCCAGCACCAGCTACAGCTCTACCTCTTCTACCATTGTCAAACAATGCATCTACAGATTCCTGAAGCATACGCTTTTCGTTACTAATAATTATTTCTGGAGCACCAAGTTCAATAAGTTTCTTAAGTCTATTATTTCTATTTATAAGTCTCCTATATAAGTCATTTAGATCTGAAGTAGCAAATCTACCACCATCTAATTGAACCATAGGTCTTAGCTCAGGTGGTATGACTGGAATAACTTCAAGTATCATAGCTTCAGGAGGATTTTTTCCATCAGCGAAAGGTTTAATAACTTTCATTCTTTGAATAGCTCTCTGTCTTCTTTGAGCAGATTTTGATTCTAGGTCAGATTCTAATTTTTCCATTTCAGCTTTTAAATCAACTAATTTAACTAGTTCCCTAACAGCTTCTGCCCCCATGCCTCCAGTAAAATATTCATCATACTTATCTATCATTTCACGCCACAAAGTATCATTCTCAATAAGAGTTTTTGGTTTTAATGTTTTGAGTGTAGAGAAAGCTTCTTCAATAACTTTAATTTCAGCATCTGACTTTGCTTTTTTTTGCTTAATTTCTTTTTCAACTTCTTTTTTTCTAATTTGTATTTCAGGTTCAGGAATCTTAGCATTTTCCATAGCTTTAATTTCTGTATCCATTTGTTTAATTCTTTTTTGTTCCCACTCTTCAAAGTCCTCATTTACTATTTCAACTTCAGCTACTACTGCTTCCTCAATCTCAGCTAAGTCCTTAGTTCTTTTTTTAGAATCAATAGAAACCACTAAATATGCAGCAAAATATATAACTTTTTCAAGTTCTTTTGGTGACATATCTAGAAAATAGCCTAAACGACTTGGGACACCTTTAAAGTACCATATGTGTGTTACTGGAGCAGCAAGTTCAATATGACCCATTCTTTCGCGTCTTACTTCTCTTCTGGTTACCTCAACACCGCAACGCTCACAACTGATACCTCTGTACCTAATTCTTTTATACCTACCACATGAACACTCCCAATCTTTGGTAGGCCCAAAAATTCTTTCATCAAATAAACCATCTTTTTCAGGTTTTAGTGTTCTGTAGTTTATTGTCTCAGGTTTTTTAACCTCTCCAAAAGACCAACTTCTCATCTGATCAGAGGTTGCAAGACTAATACTTAATTCATCAAATATTTTTTCCATAATTTATACCTCTGCCTCATCCTGTTCTGGTCTAGTCATATCAATTCCAAGAGTTTCAGCTGTTTTTACATATTCATCGCTAATATCTTTCATTGAAATTTCTTCACCAGCTGAGAGTATTTCAACATTGAGGCATAAACTTTGCATCTCTTTTAATAGAACTTTAAAAGATTCTGGAATTCCAGGTTCTGGAATATTGTCACCTTTGACGATGGACTCATATACTTTAACTCGTCCAACAGTATCATCAGATTTAATTGTTAATAGTTCTTGTAGGGCATAGCTTGCTCCATAAGCTTCTAGAGCCCAGACTTCCATCTCTCCAAATCTCTGACCACCAAATTGAGCTTTTCCTCCAAGAGGCTGCTGTGTGATCATAGAATAAGGTCCAGTTGATCTAGCATGAATTTTTTCATCAACTAAGTGAATTAATTTTAAGATGTAGGTATAACCAATTGTAATTTTTGAATCAAAAGCTTCACCCGTTCTTCCATCATACAATGTTGCTTTACCATCTTCGTTGACAAGAGTACTTCCATCACGATTAGGATTTACATTTCTTAAAATTTCATGGATTTCATCTTCGTCTGCTCCGTCAAATACGGGTGTTGAAATAAGGGTACCTGGTTTTGCTCCTTTTGCTGCTTTAGTTGAACCTCTGTACTCAGACCAACCTTGATCAGCTGCCCAACCTAGGTGTGTCTCAAGAATTTGTCCAAGGTTCATTCTGCTGGGAACACCTAATGGTGAAAGCATAATGTCTAAGGAGGTGCCATCTTCCATGTAAGGCATATCTTCAATTGGAAGGATTTTTGAAATTACTCCTTTATTTCCATGTCTACCAGATAATTTATCTCCAACCTGAATTTTTCTTTGAATTGCAACATAAACTCTGACTTTTTGGTTCACTCCTGGAGGTAGGTCAGCTCCATCATCTCTTTTAAGAATTTGAACATCAATTACTTTTCCTCTTTCGCCGTGAGGTACCCTCAGAGAAGTGTCTCTAACTTCTCTTGCTTTTTCACCAAAAATTGCTCTTAAGAGTCTCTCTTCGGGTGTAAGTTCAGTTTCTCCTTTTGGTGTGACTTTACCTACTAAGTAATCACCTGGAGATACTTCAGCACCAATTCTGACTATTCCCATTTCATCAAGATCCATTAAAACTTCTTCAGCAACATTAGGAATGTCTCTAGTTATTTCTTCTTCACCTAATTTTGTGTCTCTTGCCTCTATCTCATGCTCAGCAATATGGACAGATGTTAAAACATCATCCTTTACAAGCCTTTCAGATATAACAATTGAATCTTCAAAGTTATAACCGTCCCAAGGCATGTAACCAACTAGTAAGTTTTTTCCTAGTGCCAGCTCACCACCTTGAGTACTTGGGCCGTCTGCTAGTACATCTCCGGGTTTAACTTTCGTTCCAACCTTAACGAGTGGTTTTTGATTCCAGCTAGTAGCCTGGTTTGATCTCTTGAATTTTAAAACTGTAAAACGATGTTTTTTATTTGTACCTTCTTCTTTTATTGTTATTTCATCACCTGAAACCTCTTCAACAGTTCCAGAAACATTAGAAATAAGAGCCTCACCAGAATCTCGTGCAACATTTTCTTCCATTCCGGTACCCACGTAAGGAGCTTCTGTTTTAACTAATGGAACAGCTTGTCTTTGCATATTAGAGCCCATAAGTGCTCTGTTGGCATCGTCATGTTCTAGGAATGGAATTAAAGCAGTTGTAACTGAACATATCTGTTTAGGACTTACGTCCATATAGTCAATATCTTTATCAGAAACGAAAGCTACAGCTCCTCCATCTTGCCTGCACAATACCCTCTTGTTTTTAAAAGTACCATTTTCTTTTAACGGAGCATTTGCTTGGGCTATCGTATATTTATCTTCATCAAAAGCAGTAAGATAAACTGCTTTATTTGTTTTTACTACTCCGTTTTCTACTTTCCAATAAGGAGTTTCAATGAAACCAAATTTGTTAACTCTTCCGTATGTTGCCAGTGTTCCGATTAAACCAATATTTGGACCTTCAGGAGTTTCAATTGGACACATTCTTCCATAGTGAGATGGATGAACATCTCTAACTTCAAAACCTGCTCTTTCTCTTGATAAACCACCTGGGCCGAGTGCAGAAAGCCTTCTTCTATGAGTTAATCCCGCAATTGGATTTGGTTGATCCATAAATTGGCTTAGTTGGCTTGTACCAAAAAATTCTTTAAGTGATGCTTGTATTGGTCTTATATTAATAAGAGACTGCGGTGTAATTGCTTCAGGCTCTTGGGTCGTCATCCTTTCTCGAACAACTCTTTCAAGCCTACTTAATCCAACCCTTACTTGATTTTGTACTAATTCACCGACAGTTCTAAT
>Ga0187217_1000384_pt1 | contig 18867 bp, 27 predicted proteins | sample 15SPOviralmetaG_FD_130165 | JGI IMG/M metagenome (GOLD analysis project Ga0187217, IMG submission 130165) | Marine viral communities from the oligotrophic San Pedro Time Series (SPOT) site, San Pedro Channel, CA, USA - 15 SPOT_SRF_2010-09-15... | ecosystem: Environmental > Aquatic > Marine >... | reverse complement strand
TGTGCTCTTCGATCTGGGAGGAGGCAGGGATATACAGAATGTGTTATTTGATTTATTGGACCCCATCCCCCTCGTTATTTTTCTTTTGTGTGGCGCTCTTCTCCTGACTTGACAGCATGGCAATGATTGCACATAGGTTGAAAAGGGCCAAACCAAAAGCTGCCGCCCTGCCTAACTGGTTTGATATGATCACACACAGTAGCAAGCCTATCACAGTTAACGCACACAGGATTGCGAGCAAGAAACGCTTGGCGAAGCGCTCTCCATCTTCTGCTGTTGTATCTCTTCTCAACATACTTTCTGCCCTTGTGGGGTTTTACGCCTGTGATGTATTTGTTGCCCTCTCTCGGCTTTGGTTTTAATGCCATATACTTTAGTGCTAGATGGTTGATATATCTCCTTTGCCATAGCTGATAGCCAAGCCTTACGTGCTACTGTCATGCCTACTGTTGAAACGTACACATCTTTGCCATCTTGGTATGTGTACTCAACACGCTTGTTACGTGCGTATTGTTCTATCCTGTAGGCTATCTCTTCTCGCTCCTCCTTAGTATAAGTGGGGTAATTGTGTAGCTTACTAACAGTGTTTATTCTGCATATCATCTGCCTTTGTTTTGTAGTATATTATTAATTGTATTAGCTCCTCGTTTGTATACTTCCTGCTGTCTTTAGACCGCTTGAGTAAGTTGTCTGCTGTTCCTTCTCCATGCGTTTCATCTATGTGCTTTGAGTGTACGTACTGCCTCCCCTGGTCTCCTATGTTGCAGCCGTAACACTGCCCGTGTGCGTTCTTCTCGTTCCATCTAAGAGAGTAGTAGCGCCTACTCATAAAATGACCGCACTGCATAGCTTTAACGTGCTTCTTTGTATCACAGGTGCAGCACTGTACTAAGCCATCAGCGTCAGCATCTCTCCAGCGTATGTACTGACTAAAGGCAGCATCTAGCTTTTTAATTAGCGTTTTCCGTTTTATACTCTTCTTGGGCTTTTTTAATTTCTTCAAAGTCTGATTCTGTTAAATGTGTGTGGCCTCCTAGCTCTTCCAGGGACTTCTGAGTCTGTTCTACTATAATAGCATCACCTAGAGCCTTCCAGTCAATCATACCTGTGTGATATGGCAGTAGGGGCTTATCGTTATGAGTATGTTGCTTTTCTCTTAGTGGGATAGTGTTATCAGCCTCATATTTATGTAAGCATTTTATAAGTGTATTTGTAGTGAGGTTGCCAAATAGCTCAAATTTTCCTTGCCTTATTTGCTTGAAGCATATCAATATCTCTTCGACTTTTAAGCTAGGAAATAGCTCAATTATGTCATCAATGGCATCTTGTAGATCTTCCTGCGTTTGAAAGCTACGAGTAGCGTTTACGGCTCTTACTAATCTTTCTAGCTCGCCTAATAGTAGCAGCTTGCAATTAGTGCCATTAATAGCGTTTGCAGTTTGTAACGTTAAACCGTCTTCAAATGCATCTTCTACAGATAAGCCTCTTGTAATCTCCCTACTATTTTTTACTAGCCCATTCAATTGCTTCTGATGCATTAAGCGCACCTCGTGTTTTTTCTTTTCTAATTGGGTAGATGCCTTTCCAACCGTTAGCGATTGCGTTTTCAATTCTTTTAATTGTTTCTTGTTCGTCATAATTACTTTCTTTAGCTATTTGTTTTAATCTTAATTGTTCTGATTTCTGTGATTTGTATTTAAATCCATGTTGCTCTTGCCTATACTCTTTCCATATATCCCACCACTTTTTAAAGTCATCAGAATCGTATGGAAAAACCAGGTCTTCACTATAATGTTTTTTAAGTTGTTTACTACTATGTATACTATCTAATCTTTTTGATGAGGCTGCTTTATCAATTTGATTAGGCTGCTTTATCAATTTGATTAGGGTATTAATCATTTTGATTAGCCTCGCACGGCCATTAAACTCGCATTTTACATAGTTTAGATTAGTTAATTTTTTAATAGATCTAGATACAGACGGAATAGATATGTTGATTTCATTTGAGATGGTTTCATTCGTTTTAAAATACTCGCCATCATCAGCACATAAATTGAATATATCTGCTAAAATTAGCTTATCTGTAGGAGTTAGTTTATCATCCTGGTAGATAGCTTTTGGAATCCATACGCCTGTAAATTGTTTAGCCATTTATCTCCTCGTCGTGATATAGTATCTCGCCTATAATCTGTATTTTGGTCGTATCAGACGTTTTAACGATGGTATCTACGTACTTTATCATTCTTTTAGGGTTCTCGTTTATCCAACGGTGAACCGTCCTTCTATCGACTCCTAACGCGTCCGCGCATGCCTTTTGGCTGCCGTACAGCTTTTTTATATAATCTTTCAAATCGTCTTGTATCATTTGTACCAGTTTGGAAGGTCTAACATCATCGGAGCATTTAAAGGCTCTAAATAATCGTATGACTTAGGCATTGTTTTACCGTTCCATCCTCTGTACCATTCTTTAAACATTTGCACTTCAAGCCTAGCGCAGTTATAACCGTCATTTAGCATTTTTGTACTCATCTGATAAACTACTACACCGTGTGGCGCGTTAGGATCACATGTGATTAAGTAATGGCTAATATTATTCTGAGTTAAAAAAGCCGCGTTTGAATACATAGCTAATTGCATATGATATAAATTATCCAGCACCCACCTTTGTATCTTTTTTGGCTCGTTATCTGTAATTTTTAGATCTGCTATATAGTCATGACCTAGAACGTCTATGTACCCGTGAAAGTTTACGCCATCTATTCTAAAATGTACGTGCTTCTCTACCTCTGTAGCCTCAGATACTAGCTTATTAGCTAACGGGTGCGCCATTACTGCCTCAGCTAAATTTAAAGCCTCATCAAACTCTTTACGTGTATAAACTTTGGTTTCCCTTGGCTTATCGTATTGCTCAACTGCGCTCTTAAATTCTTTAGTTGCCTTTGTTTTGCAGTCTATTATTTTTAAATCAATTTGCTTCTCAGGCTCTAGCACTAAAAGATGAGCTAACGTGCCTCTCCTCATAACTGCGGAAGGCTTTTTTTTGTTCTCTTTTTTGTACTCTACCCAGTGCGCTGGGCTACGGCTAAACTGCTTAAGCGAGCTAAATGATAGGGTTACATCGTGGATTTTCATTTTCTAGCTGTTAAAAGGATTACCTCCCTCCACAAACAACTGCTCTAAATCTACCTTATGATTAAACTTCTGCGCTAACTCAATTATATCAAAATCGAGAGCCTCTTTACTATCTACACGGACATAGTATTTAGTATCTAACCCTGCCCCTTTGCGTGTAATTTTTAAATCGTATTGCATAGGATCGCCTTCTACTTCTGATAGGTTAACTAGCTCTTGCAAAATAGAGCGTGCAGTACAGCAGTAAATCTTAAATTTAGCATCTTCATGATGCCACACATTAAACGCTGCAAATGGCCTAGCACGGTCATCTGATTTGTATGCTGCCTTTGGCATCTCACCGTCAAATTTCCATCTAAGAGGCTTTTTATCTATCCAAGTTTCTAAACCTTCAACAGCCTTAGATATTACTCTAATAGTTACGGATTCATTTGGTTGCAGCTTTAAGTATTGTGAGCCTGCTGCTTCGCGCTCATAGTTGTTTTGTAAAAAAGTCATTTTTTTATAGGTTGTAATTATCTGCTATATTATCGTAAAAATCTGGGTTATTTGCTGCAACATATTTAATAGCCTTGTCTAAAAATTTTCCCGCTCTTGAACTGGCGTATGCATAATCTACGTAGGAATTAGCATCTTCATAATTCATAAATTCGCCGTCTTTTAGTAAGACGAACTGCTGAACAAGTTTAATTTCTCCTTGTTGTTGTAAAGTTAAAAAAGTCATTTTATCTTGTTTTTTATTGTTTAACATGGTACTAAGGTAGGACATTCTCTGTCCCACTCCAAATAATTACAAAAAATAATAATTAACAACAAATTGTCAATAACGAAAAAACCCCCACCGATTAGGGTGAGGGATTCCAAACAAGATAAATAAAATAATTGTGCCTACTCAATCATTTGCATTTGCAATCTACATCTTTTTTTTCAAAAAACGACAGGCAAAGCGGTAAAATACCGATGCAGCACAGTAGAACGTTTTCCCAAGTTGCGGTGTTTTCTACTATTTGCTGGCATGCTGTAATAACAATTAGGCCAGATGTAGTACGTTTAGCGCTCCATTTTAGGCGCTTATCTTTAAAAATTTGTGTTATATCAAACTTAGCTAGCGCTAGGGTAAAATTAGGTAATTTCATTGTTTTAATAATTCCAAATAACTTCTATTGGTTTGTGTTTTCTATTATCTAGGTCTGCATGTATAAACGTCTTACCCAGGCCGATGCGGTTTATTCCTACATATAGCAGCGCCTCTATTATTTTAAAACGGTTAGCGCTGTTTGTGCATTTTATATCTGCTGCTAAACCTAAACGGTGTGAACTGTCTTTGCTAACCTTGTAGCCTTTGCGCTTCATGGCCTCTTGATGTTCGTGCGTTCTATAGCCCGAAGTAATAACAAAGGCAATTCCAGCACGCTCTCTAGCCTTATCTAATAAATCAAGGAAATCTTGACTCATAAACTCTCCCGATCCTGGTAAATCTGGGCTATCAAATTCCATCAAATCAAAGTAACGCATATCCCTGTTATTGAAATTAGCACACACAACAAATCATGTATATCATACCTACCATATTTAAGGCGCTTATAACGACAGTTAGCCATGTTTAAAACTATAATTGCTATGTAGGGGAGCCAAGTCATTTTTCACGGTTTTTACGGTGTGTTATAATGCCTTCAACGTTTAGCCATATTAGAGTAATACCGCCTATTACACCAATAACTAAGCTAAGGCACTCTGTAATCATTGCAGCGCTCCAGCCTCCCCAGAGTAAATTCATTCCCCAAATATGCACTTTCTCCATCATGTTAGTGTTAATGTCGTTGATTTGCTCACCCCGTTTTTTGTAGCAGTTAATACTATTGTATAGGTTGTTCTACCTCTTGAGGTAGTAGTAATAAGGTCGCCAAATGAAATAGATGTGCTAGGGCCTGCTAGTGATACCTTAGCTTTATTTAGAGCTATCTCTGTTCTTAAATACTCCAGCTCTTCCTGCATCTTTTTAATCTGGAATATCATAGCAGCCTCAGCAGGAAAATCTACAATATCTAAATGTTTATCATTATTAAATGCGCTTTGCATAGCAGATAGATCACTGCCTCTTTTATTGTGTATCGCTGTAAATTTTGCGCTTTCTAGTGCCATTATGATGCTGCTATTGTAACGTAACCACCATGCACCTCATCAGTTGAGCCGTCAGATGTTACTCTAATTATAAGATAGTTTGTTGTATCGCTTGCTACATCAGTGATATCTTTTTCAGTTCCTATAGATGTAGCCGTGCCTTTTATTGCTATTGTTTTGCTGTCAATGTCAGCTTCATATACATAGAAATCTTGTGAAGTATCGCTGCCAAATATTTTAACATGAGTAGCTGTGTAGCCTGTTGGAATAGGAATACTAGCAAACATATCCGAACTACTAAACGAATGCAGAAATAACTCGTTTGAGCCTATACTATCGTCTTCCATCATTAACGGCCTTCCTACGTCGTTTGCAATAAAATCCCTAGGGAGTATTTTAATTCGAGTAGTTGAACCTAACCACCCTGCACCTGGTGCGTCTGCCCATTCTTGAAAATTACCAGAGCTGTGAATTGTAAAAACTTGCCCAGCTGTTCCGTTTGCAGCAAAATTTACCCTTCCATTATAACCTATCAGTAGTACATTTGTATTAGCTGACGTTGGTAAAGATGAGGGTAAAAGTAAAGTATTAGTTCCAGAGCCTGTTGATACTTTTAGCTGAGTTAATCCGTGTGTGTCAGTTTCTAAAAATCCAGATTTTGTGTTGTTGGCCTCTAGTATTGTATCATCATGCACTGTAGGGTTTTTACTAGAATCTAGAGCTATAGTCGGCCACGATGGCCCCTTACTAGGTTTTTTATTGTCTATAGCTACTGTAATACCTGTAGTATCACGGCTTAAAAACATACACTCTATATCGTACTCACACCTTGAAGCCACAAAGTCTAGCCCTGTAATTTGATAAAATACAGAGCCTTCATCTGAGTTAGTTAATACGCTGTAAGGGTGTAAAAATTTAGATCCTACATTGTATAGCGTGCCTCTCTCTGTTCTTCTAGCTTTATTATTTGCCGATAATCTTTCTTTAACTCCTAGACCATTTATTGAAAATCCTGCTGTTGCGCTTTGTGAATTATACCACTCAGTCGATAACACATACGCTGAACCGTTGTTAATTGTTATAGTACCTAGGTCGCTGTCTGTTATTCTATCACCTATTAAGGTAGTGCCTTGCCCTAATTTATATCTAGCATCCTCAGGGTTGAAACTTGTGATATCATATTGACCGAACTCCTGAGTGTTGTCATCATCATACACCCACACACCCACATCTGAAATGTAAAAAGTTGCATTACCTGAGTTAGTCCATGCTGCAACTACATTTCCTTCATGGTCTACGCCCTCAATATCTACCTCTAACTGTAATCCTGAAGCATCAGCCCCGATAGCTGGCGTAGCAAAACTAAATAAATTACCTTGATACGGTGGTGAGTATGCTGTATTAGGGAGCATGTTCCCCTCAACAATATTTAACGGGTCACAAACAATCTCTAACCTGCTAGAACTTGAAGCATCCCATGTAGCTTCTTCATATACAGGGCTTTCTACAAAATACTGACCTGCCCCAGCTACTACTACACTAGACATATAGTCTTGAACAAATGTAGCACCTCTTTTTAAGTATCTATCTGTACCACTTGCATCACCTACTCTTAGGGTTATAGATAATTTAATCCTTGCAACTCTATCAATTCCAGTATAGCCACTAATACCGTCAGTTGAATAATTTAATCTACCTGCGACTATTAATTGTTGCCCCTGTGGTCTTGCTGCATCACTGTCCTGAATTAATGTGTTTACTGCTAACTCACTCCTGTATAAAATAGGCTTATCACCTTGGTAGTCTCTAACTCTTTTAACTTCTTTAAATGCTGGTGTGCTACTGCGCTCCCATCCTGCGAGTTTTTCAAAGTCAGCACTATTGTTACCAAATGCAGCGCTATAAGTTACGTTTGCAGATGTGTTATAAGATACAACTCCACCGCCTCTAATCTCGTGGTATATATCTAAACCGTTAGATGCATGGTTTTGAATTGATCCAAGAGGCACAAACCAGAAACGGCCCTGAGCCATAAAGATGCAAGAGTTAAAAGCTATGCATATACTTTCTAAAACCTCGTATGCAGAAAAATACTGTTTAGTTCCATCCTTATCTAAATTATAAAACGTATCGTGCTGGACTCTCGCATTGTCTAGCTGCTGATTCTGACCAGATGAAATATATGTATTGTATTCCTTACCAATAAAATCCTCAAAAAATGCGCAAAGTACATCACCCCCTGCCCAGAATCCTGTAGCTGATGCGTTAGCACTGTGTACCTTTGTTAGGCACTTATATATGTGCCCTGTTATTTTATCCGAACCTGTGTAAGCGCTTCCTGCATTGTTGTAATCTATACCTTTTAAATTACCTAAACCATCAACGGCAGTAATCTGTACGGGAGCGTTTGGAAACTCGTCGGGAATTATAACCTGTTCTGGTAATATCTCGCCTACCCACCACGCTTCATTAACGCCGTCCTGGTCGCGGTATATCTCAACTCTATATGTTCCCTCCGCTGCTGAATCTAATGCAGCATATAAAGCGTTAAATTCTGTATCTAAACTATCATTGTGAAATAGTGTAAGTTTGACGCGTGAGCCTATAATAGGTTTTGCCCTATCAAAGTTATCGAAATCGTATGATAAACGAAAGCCATCAGGCCCTAATGTAAATGCGTAGTCTAAATGGCCTGAGCTAATAGTTCCATCAACTATTTTAACTAGCCAATCTGTACCTTTTTCGTCAGTAAATTCACTCTTTGCATATACTACCGCCATTACATTCTATTTCTGTCACGCATAGCACGCGCGTTACTTATTAAAATATCATCTCCTGAGATACGCCCATAAACCTGCGTTCCTGAGCCTCCCATAATATCGCGTAATTTTGACAAAGGTGCAATTACTTCTGGATCAATTGCAGCGTTTTTATTATCTCCTACAATAGCTGTTGTGGGGCCGTATGCTAGACCACCCTGAGCTAGTGCTGGCATACCTGCGTTGTCTGCTGCTTTTGCAATACGCCCTTTTAAAGCTGCACCTAGCGCAACCAAAGCAATACCAGCAATAATAGCAGGCGTGCCTCCTAAATCTCTTAGGGCTTCTTTTATTGCTTCAATAGTTATTCCATAACCAATAGCAAGCGTACCTAATTCGACAGCTAAATTAGCAAACACTTCTAGCAGCGCAACACCCATACCCTCTAGCGGTTCTCTTGTTGCTATAGCTGCGCCTATCATAGTGGCCGTAGTAATTACCATTGCTTCGGCTGCCTGCTCCATGGCTTGCTCTACACGTTCAGCAAAACTCTCAGCATTCATAGCAGCCTGGTCTAAACTGTAGCCTATCTCAGGGCTCATGATTCTAACTGATGCGGTTACACCCGCTAGATCTTTCTTTACCTTATTTAAAGGGGCTGTTAGCAGCTTAAGAGGCTCAACGTTACCTAGTACACTCTTTTCTAGCTCAACAAATTCATCTTTTACCTCTTCAACTACTGGGGCAACAATAGCAGCAGTTTCATTAAACCTATCCAAAAGCTCATTTACATCTTCAAAAGAACGGCCTCCACCACTAGCGCTAGTTGCTAGTTGATTCATTACCTTCTCAAGGTTTTCTAATGCTACGGTAGAATTATTAAGCTCTCTTAGCTCATCACCAATGTCGCTAAACCCATCAGCGAACAAGTTTAAACTACCAAGGTCCAGCTCTTCAGATAAAGCACCCATAGCACCGCTGCCAAACGTATCACCTAAGTTGTCAGCTAGCTCGTTAAATGTTATTTGCTTTTTTAAGAAGTCGTCGATTTGCTCTCTAATAAAATCACCTGCCTGTTTTACTTCTTTAGCATCAAAGCCTTGGCCGACAACTTCTGCCTCAGCAATAACTATCTTAGTTCTTAAAACAGATTCTGCATTTACTTTAGCAGTTTGTGCATCTGCCAGCACCTGCGCCCTTACTCTATCATCAATAGCAGTAATAAGTAAACGCTCAGCCTTTTCAATATCTTCTAGCTTAGCGGTGTTAAGGTCTAAGTTGCCTAGGTACTCGCCGTACTTAGCCTGCAAAGTATCTATTGCATGTATGCGCTCAGATTCTGCTGTGTTTACATCCTTTAGCCTTGCAAATAATACTTTAGCCTCTGCCGTTTCTGTAGCTATTTGTTTGTTGACTGCTAAAAGCGCACCCTCTAAAGTTTGAGCTTGGCTCTGCATGCTTTGCATCTCTAACATAGCAGATCCTACAGCCAAACCTAGCGCACCAATAGCTAAAACAGCAATACCAATAGGCCCACTCAAAAATGATAAAGCTGCACCTAATGATGGAATAATAACCATAAGCGGACCGATAGCAGCCACCACTCCGCCGATAACTAATATAGTCTTTTTAAACTCTGGGCTACTTTTAGCAAACTTCTGAGCCATTGAAGTAATACCATCTATTACATCGCTAATTATAGGCATTAGACTTTCAACTAGTCCAGCCCCAGCTATCTTCAAATTGTCTAAGGCTGTGCTAAACTTACCAGCAGCAGTTTGGCTTAAGCGCTCCATTGCACCGTTAGCAAAGCCGCCCTCTTCTGCAAAGCTCTTTAGTACCTTATTAAATTCCTTAACACTAACAGCCCCTGCACCTAATTCACTAGGCAACAATCCTGTTGCGTCGCTTAATGCTTTAAAAACAGGAATGCCACGCTCCGCTAATTGGTTTAGGTTCTCTAGTTCTACCTTACCCTTAGCATTTACCTTAGCAAATATTGCAGCTATTTCATTTATTTCACTGCCCGAAGTTGCAGCTATATCGCCTAGAAATTGTAGCTGGTCGTTTACTTCGCTTATCTTAGTTCCTGAAGCTATGAGCTGACGGGCTGAGTTAGCAACCGCATCAATTTGGAAAGGTGTTTGAGCAGTAAAGTCATTTAGCTGCTTCATCATAGCAGCCGCCTGACGCGTGCCGCCTGTTAAGCTGACAAAACTAGCTTCTAACTTCTCAAGATCAACTGCGCTTTTTATAGCCGCAGCGCCTAAAGCTGCTAGGGGTAAAGTAACAGAGCGCGTTAAATCACGGCCTAGGGCTTTAAAGTTACGCCCAAAGCTTTTCATTTTGCCGCGCACCCTGCCTAGACTCTTGTCTAGCTGCTTAGTGTTTGCACCTATATTTACTACTAAATCCCCTAACTTAGCCATCTACTCTTTTTTTGACATTGCCCTTAATAGTGCAAAACCGTCAACACGCGGTTTCTTTTTTTCTGCCTTTTCTTCCCAAGGAAAAACAGCTAAATCTAAGGGCTTTAACTTGCTGCCTTTCTTTGTGTGTACGTTTAAAAGTAGCGCAGTCTGCCAGCGTGTACGTTCCCAGTTGGTACGTTCAGCCGCGTCTATTACCTCGCGCTTTCCTTTAACCGCATTACCAAACTCTTCAAAAGTTAGACTGTATAGAGACTCTGGGACTAGACCTAATAAGCCCAGCCCCAGCTCCTCTACCCTGCTCCACGTTAGTGGTTCACTTTTGCTAGTTTCGTTTTTTTTTCTGAGCTAGCGCCCATAACTTCAACTAGAACAGCGGCTATAGTTTCAAGGTCTGTAACCTCGATTTGACCTAGCCACTCTTCAACGTCCATAGTAAACTCCATTCCCTGCGCCGCACATCCATCCTTCACGAAGTAATATACTAGCTCTGGGATTAGTGTGATATCCTTATTATCGACATCATTCACTTTCACTCCAGTGCTTTTCTCAAATGCTCGCCATGCTCTCATAGTAGCCTTTAGCGGGTATGTCTTGCCTCCTATAGTTACGTTAGTCATTGTTATGAAATAGCCTCTCTTACAATTGTCTCAACGATGTTTACTGTAACACTATATGTAGCGTTATCCTCAGTACCGCCGTTAAGCTCTAAACTCTCAATGTAACCTTTAACTTGGTAACGGAAATCACCAGCGTTCTCACTTGCAGAAGTACCTACAATATGCGTAAAGCGTACATCTAGTTTTGTTTTGTTAAGTTGAAATCCACTAAGTGCCTCGTATCCTGTACCAGCTCCAGAGTCAGTAGCATACATACCTGAAAAGTTTAGGGTTGCGCTAGTCATTCCTGGTAACACTGCTCTGTAACCAGCGTTAGCTTTCACAGTCGAATCACGGAAATCATTTGTAATAGAAATAGAGCAGTCAGTTACATTGTCGATCTGTAGCTCAGTGCCGCCCTCTGCTGCAATCATAACTCTTAAATCCGAGCCATTAATTATGCCTGTCGTTTGTGCCATTTTTTTTTGTTTTTGTTATTAGTTGTTTTTGTTTTTTCTTTTATCGCCGCCTACTAGTAAAGTAATAAACGAATCAATCCAGCCAAATATTTTTAATGCTGGTGTATCTGTTGGGTAAAGTGATGCTACGACTCTAGCAAATACTAAAAGCGCTAGCAGTACAGTTTCCCAGTTGTCTAAAATTGGTTGCATGAATTTAATTTTTAATTCTTATTGTGTAATCTTGGATCGCTACCCAGATACTACGCTCAGGGTTTACGTCCATTTGTTCATTTGTATAATTAATAGACTGTATCTGTACTCCTCCGAATGTGCCGTTCTTCCTCTCTAGCGCAGCTCTTACCGCCACGCCTAAATCTATTGCCGTCGAATATTTTGTGTTAAAGCAGTACACCTCTACTGCCGCCTCATCAATTTCGCCGTTGTCTTCTTTTGTGTTGCTTGGGCTATTGCTTACAACTGAATAAACCAGGTAAGGCTGCGTTTCATTTTGCGGCGCTATCTCTGGGTAAATCTTAGTTGTAACAATATCAGTTACTGCGGTTGTGTTGCTAAGTATATTATATATTGCTTTTCCTACTGTCATAGTCTTTTAGTGAAACGTTTAAAATTTTCTTTTAAAAGTTTTGCGTATAATACTGCGCTGCGGCTTTGTGTTGATTTCTTACCTCTTGTAAATACTCCTGTATTTTGTGTATTATGCTGACCGCCAAACCTAGAATTGAAGCCACCGCTTTCTACCACTCCAGCATAGAAACCATCTGAGCTTTTAGTTGTCTTACGTCTGCCTAAATTATTAGTACGAGGGCCTGCCAATACGGTGTTACGGTTTTTATCTGGCAGCCATGTACCAGCTGAGCGTTTAAGTTGGCCGCGTCTTTTACGCTTACCTCTTAAAATAGACTTTTCAAATGTGTTGTTTTTTATGTTAGCCTTTAAATAGTTAGCATATACATCACCTACCCTGTGGCCTATATCCAGTAAGTTTTCGCTATCGCGTATGCTCCACTGTGCTAGTTTATCTATTTTAGAAAATAGCTTATTTAAACCCGTTATTGTTACCGTTTCCTCTGCCATCACTCTACGATTTCAGTAATTAAACGGATGCGATCTTGCCTGCCTACCTCGTGTACTCCTAAGATACTATAGTTTTTGCTGTCATAGTTAACCCTATAGCTTGCATTTATATTCTTTGTAGTAGAGCTATAGCGTATGTTAAACACTACTTTGTTTACGCTTACTATTTGCTCACCACTATTCTGCTCCACAGCAGCAGGCTTGCGCTCTATCTGCGCCCACACTTCTGCATAGTCATTCCAACTAATCATGCGCTCTCCATAAGAGTTCACCTGTTTAGCAGGGTTTTGAATCTTTATCCTTCTATCTAAACCGCCTATGTTCATTTAGTAGTTATTACTCTATATGGGTTTAATAGTGCAGCTACTCCTAGAGGAATTTTTGCTGTAATAGTTCCTGTAATTACTGCTCGCCTGTTCTCGTAGTAGTGTGCTACTAGCATCTTAATCGCGTGAACAACAGGTTGAGCTGGTGCAGCTCCTAAAGTGCCTGAGATAGTAACGGTGTTAAAATCGTCATCGTATGTGTCAGGCGGACTGTCAAAGTTTATACGGCCTGGCTCGCGCTTTGTGTCGTACCAATACTTTGAAGTTGCTAATGTCTGCGTAGCGTTTGCCACGTCTTTATATGTTACGCCTGTGATTGTGTTAATTGGTGAAGTAGAAAACTCACAATTGTAAAACGCATCTAGGCTTAGTGTAAAATTAGAAGCAACAAAATGCCTGTTCGTGTAATCCTGGCAATGCTGAACTGCTGCATTAATTAGTGCAGTTATAGTTGTATCCTCATCGCTGTGGTCCACACGTAGAAACTCCTTAGCTGTAGATAGCGGGAGTATGTCTGTGCCTGTTGGCTGTGTTGTTATTTCTAATTTCATCTATTTAGTATAAAAAAGGGGCAGGCGCAATACCCGCCCCCTTTCATTTATATTCTAACTCTTACGCTACGAAGTCCTTGATACGAGCTAACGCGCCTGCTTGGCGTACGTCTGCGTCGTAGAACTTGTTAACGTGAAGTGCAATCTGTGCTGTTCCTGCATTGCTGTAAGGATCAACTAAGATGTCTACACCTCCAAAGAAGGCGAGAACCATTCCTTTAGCGAAATCACCGAATAGTAAATCTCCCTCGTTTGAAGTGCTATCTACTAGATTAGGTGTGTAGTGCGTCATGTAGCCGTCTACTTTGTTGTCATTAACAAGAGCGCTAATAGAAGCTACTGCTGCCTCACCTTTTAGGATGCTCATAGCTGATGGAGATAGTACAAACTGACCACGAGATAAATCGCCTCCTGCTGCTAGTACTGCTTTCTGTGCATCAAAGATGTGAGAAGCTGCAATAGAGCCGTGAGATAAGTTACCCTGGTATCCTGCTCCAGCTACTGCCTTAGCAAATACATCCTTGTCAATAGTTTCGTTGATACCTGCTGCAAGCTCTGCTGCAATCATAGAATCAATCCCAGGTCCTCCCGCTTGGATAAGCATTTTTGAAAATTTTGTACGATTCGCCACACGAGTCGGAGAAAGTGTAAGCTCATCAAGCTCCATTCCTGATGCTGCGTCTGCACTTACCTCAGTTTCTGCTGTTCCTGCTGCTTTAGCTGATACTCTAGGGAACTTAATGTTTCCAGTAGCATTTGTAATTGTAGTTACACCTACTCTCTCAGCCATAGTTGGAGCGCGTAGCGCCTCGATTAGACCAGGTACATTTGTAGCTACATATCCAGAACCATCTCCAGAACCTGCTTGGAAATCGTCTGCACTACCTGCACGGTAAAGTGCGCTTGATGGGATTCCAATTTGTCCGCTCATCTGTAGACCTCTAGAGCCGTACTCTTTAGCAGCCTCTTGCGCCCACTCTGCCTCAGCGCCTTCTAAAGACTTACCGAAAGATGCAGCAGTAATAGCACGAGATAAAGAGAAGTTACGGTTAACTTTGTCGATCTCTTTAGCTTCTGATACTGATGAACCGCCCATGTGTGCAGAACGTGCAATCATATCCTCATGCGCTTTTCTACGCTTAATTTTGTTATCAAGGCGCTCAACTTCTCCCTCTAAGTAGTCGGCTCTTGTTTCCTCTTCATTTGTTAGCTCACGGCCTTCACTCTCAGCATTCTCAACCATTGATACATGCTCATTGTAAAACTTTCCGCGTAGCTCGTTTAACTCTTTCAAGTTCATTTTGCTTTGTTTTTTAGTTTTTGTTTTTCTAACTTCTTTTATTTCGTCGTTTGTTGATTCTTCAACTACGTCTTCATTAACTGACGAAGCAGGCTCCTCATTTCGTGCCTGTAGTCCGTGAGTATCTGGGTAAGCTGGGTACGTTACAGGGCTAACATCTAGTAATGTTGCAACCTTGTCAATACTTCTTACCGTTCTTTTTTCGTTCCAGCTCTGCTCTGCAATAGTAAAAGCGAAAGAGCTTTGTGAAATATCCCCACGCTTTACGCTCTCATATAAATCTTTTGCGTATTGTTGCTCTCCTAGTTTAACGCGGTATTTTAGACCTTTTTCATCTACCTCTAACTCTAGTGTGCCTGCTCCACTTCTGCCTAGAACATAGTTAGGATCATGATTCATAAGAGCGCGCACATCGTTTTCTAGTACATCGTCGAAAGCGCCACGGCTTATAGTTTCTCTAAATGGGCCTATGTTAGTTTCATTATCATATAATGCAGCATATCCCTCAATTACCATTTCATCACTGTCAGACCTAACCTCTAGTGTGTTATTGGAAACAGCATAGTGAGCGCGAGTCTCTAACTCTTCTCTATTCTCCTGCTTCTTCTCTTGGTTCTTCTCTTCCATTGTTATTGTTGCTTATGTTATCGCTGTAGTCCTGTATCTTATCTAAGGCAATTTGATTAACCTGCACTAGGTGTACATCACCTCCGTCGATAGGGTTTTTATCTTCCTCAGCTCTAACCTCGTTAATTGACATCACACCGCTCTGCAGCATCTGAGTAAAGAAGCCTGCACGTGCATCCATATCACCGCGGTATAAATCGTTTAAATTGAAACGAGAATAAACAGCAGGGCGATCAAAGCTAGGTATTAGCTTCTTATCTATCTCCTGTTGTATTCTCTTAGCCCATGGCTGTATAGTATGCCTTGCGAACATCAAATTTTGCTGCTCTACGTTGTTGTATGTTGTCTGACCTGGTAGCTGAACTAATGCAGCAGGGACGCTAAAAATTCTGCAAATCTCCTGCGCTTGGAATTGTCTAGTTTCTATAAACTGAGCTTCATCTGGTGCAATAGAAATTCGCTGATATTTAAAACCAAACGGCATTAGCTTTGTGCCTGCGTTAGCTGCGCCATTATTCCAAGAGCCTTGGATCATATCCATCTGCTCCTTTTTTAGTGGCTGATCTGATGTTAGCACACCTGTCATCTGTCCACTCTGGCCGAAGTATTCGCTTCCAAAATCCTGCGCGCTTTTAGCTAGTCCTAGATTCTCACGGTGCAATCTGATTGGACTCATGCGGAACAGGTTGCAAATGGTTAGCATGTTCTCAGGTCTTACCACACCGTAATCTTTGACTACGTATATGCGCTCGCCTTTTATCTCTTTTAGCTCAACATCAGTATTGTGAACCCATAAAATAGATTTGGCGTACTCTCTCTCGTCGCGCTCAATAATAGCATAACCTACACCGTGTAAAACGGCTGATGCAATAATGGTTTCCCAAAATTCGTAGCTCGTTTGGTGTTCGTTTGGCGTTTCAGTTACTAGGTTGCGTGTTGGGTGTACGTTAGCAATCTCTACTCTTTTGCCGTTTTTTACGTAGATCTCTAGACCTAGTGCAGCTATCGTTGAGGCTATCTTGTAAACACACGCGTAAACTGTTGAAATAGCTAGCGCGCTATTTTCGTTTATAGAAGCTCCGCTTTTAGTCATAGGAAATAAACCAACGTTTTGTGCAACTGTGTTGCTGTCGTATTTTCCTACACGGTAACGGAATAAGCCTCTAATTCTTTCTGCTAGGGTACTCATGCGCGCGTATTATAACATAAATATATCAAAGTTCCAAATTTAAAGTGTTAAAATATCCAATATAATATCATCATCTCCATCGATGCGGTTCTGTACGTAGCTGTTTAAGGCTATAATACTGGCAATCACGCCATCAACTTTTTTGTTTTCTTTCTGCTCTTTTATAACTCTCTTGTTCTCGTTGTTGTCTGTGTAGATAATAGCGCACCCAAACTGCCAGCGTAGGCATCTATTACCTCCATGTATTACGTTGCCCTTCATTATTTCCATTTCCATTTCTTTAGTCGGGCCGTTCATGCTTGTAATATTCTGTGCCATAGGTTGCATCTCTATGTCATTTTCTATAAGCTCAGAAACTATGTACGTGGAAAACTTAGGGTCATATCCTATCTCCCGTACATCGTATTTCTCACATGCATCTAGTATGTGTTGCTTAACAATTCTGTAATCTGTTACATTACCAGGAGTAATCGTAATATCTCCATCTCTTGCATATTGTATATAGTCAACACCTGCTGAAAGTTTTTTACTGTGTGCCTTTTCTGAGTTAACAAACTGGTGACACATCAAATAAAAGCAATCATTTTCATCATCTCTAAATATTAAAGCAAAGGCAGTGAGATCCTGTGTACTTGCCAAATCAAGACCACCATAACAGGGTAGTGATGGCAGCCTGTCGTATGGTATCTCTTTAGCTCCCTTCATATATATATCGTCTGGGATCCAGGCAGTTTCTGCGCTGGTCCACACGTTTAGATGTAACCTAAGAAAGCTGTTTATCATGCTGGGGTTACTCTTAGCTTTTTTTACCGCATCTTCAAAGTATGCTTCATTACAAATTGTTCCGTAACCGGGGTTCGCTTTTTTCCAGGTTTCTGGGTTAGTCCACTCATCATCTGCATCAGCTTTGTAAAGCACAGGCAAAAACGTTTCATCTACTATAGTTCCGTTTATTATTGCCTCGCTGTACTCGTGCATCTCGTAGCAAATACTTGAACGGTCGTGGCCTGCTGTAGTTAGGCTTATTATTACTGGCTGCCTCCTAGCTCCTACAGAGGTAGTAAGTACATCCCATAGCTCTCTGTTTTGCTGGGTGTGTAACTCATCAAAAATAATCCCATGACAGTTAAGGCCGTGCTTTGTATATGCCTCTGCGCTTATTGATTTGTACCAGCTCCCTTTATGCTCTACGATATTCCTAAGCACCTTAGCCCTAGCTCTCAAGTGCTTATTGTTATTTATCATCTCCTTTGCAATTTGAAAGACAATATTTGCCTGGCCTCTATCACCTGCTGCGCTTATTATCTCAGCTCCAGGCTCGCCGTCTGCAAACAATAAATAGAGCGCTAATGCTGCTGCTAAGTTACTCTTGCCGTTTTTTCTTGGGATCTCTACATAACAAGTGCGGTATTTTCTTAATCCATCGGCCTCACGTTTCCAGCCAAATAAAGGGCGTATAATATCAGCCTTCTGCCACTCCTCTAAAATAAAGGGTTTGCCAGCTAGCTCGCCCTTTACGTGAGTGCAAAATTTCTCTATAAAAGTTACACAGCGCTCCGCTGCCTGTTCATCGTAGTAGTAGCTCATTTAAGAAACTCAGTAAGCTCGTCATCCTTTGGCGCTGCCTCTCCTATCCAACTTTCTAACCTTGCTATAATTGCCTGCTTTCTCATTCTAGCTTCTTTTAGCTGCTGCCACTCAGGGCGCATCCTAGAATATACATCTCCGCTTTTTCCTGTTACCTGGTAGCAAGTTCCGTTGTTATCACAAAATTCTTGAAGTTGTTGCTCTTCTGCTTCAACACAAGCTAGCGTATAAATTAAACTTTGAACGCCTGGCGTTAAATCGCGGTGCGCTCCATATTGTAGCACTCGCTGGTCGTGGATTGTTTGTTGTAGTTCTGTCATTTTTTTAGTATTTCCGTTTCTATGTATCTAAATAATGTGCGCTCATTGCAGCCAAGAGCTTTTGCAGCTTCTTTGATTGTTGGGTATTTCTCTAGTGCCTTTTGCATGAGCATGCAGCGCATTTCGTAGATAGTCATAACTGGCCAAATTTGTTGGATGTGAATCCAGCGCAACCGCTTTTCGGTTCTGCTAGCTCCATGTATTCGCCACACTCAGCACACTTAACATCGTGTACAGCGCCTAGCCCTGCTATGATTCTTATGGTTGCGCTTTTTACTTCTATTGTGGTTTTGTTGCACTTGCATTTATATAATGGCATGGTTCCCTTTTACTTTTGAGTTATAAAAATGTACAAACGACGGAGGCAGGGT
>Ga0187217_1000383_pt1 | contig 18905 bp, 24 predicted proteins | sample 15SPOviralmetaG_FD_130165 | JGI IMG/M metagenome (GOLD analysis project Ga0187217, IMG submission 130165) | Marine viral communities from the oligotrophic San Pedro Time Series (SPOT) site, San Pedro Channel, CA, USA - 15 SPOT_SRF_2010-09-15... | ecosystem: Environmental > Aquatic > Marine >... | reverse complement strand
GCACTACGTTGTGCTGAGTATGCCGCGGTTAAACTGATGGGTCCAAGGCTGGCTCGTATATGTGATATCACTATAAGACTAAAACAAAAGGGCATGGGTGACGATTATGGCACTTGTGTATGGGAAGATGACAATCATCGACCACGAGAATTCACTATTGAAGTATACAGTAACATGAGAAAGCGTAAGATCATGGAAACCATTTGTCATGAAATGGTTCATGTAAAGCAGTTCGCACGTGGAGAAATGAAAGATATAATGAGCAGTGCCAGTAAAGTACGCTGGAAAGGTTCTGACTATACACGTGAAGCCACAGACTACTATGATCTACCCTGGGAAATTGAAGCACACGGGCGAGAATTAGGCCTGTTTATACGCTGGATTGAAAGCGAAAAGCGTGGAAAAGAACGTTGGACCAAAGATGTTTAGTATAGTATGTAGTCTTTTTGGTATCTTTTTAATCTTTTTAGCACCTACTATTATGCTGTTAATGTGGAATAGTGAAAAGATATCAGTAATTAAACGTAAAAAATCATCAAATAATCAAGAAATCTCGGTTGACAACTAGGTCTTTTTTTGTTATACTTTAGTATAATTTAAAAGAGAGGTAATATATGTCAGCAAAAATGTATGCACTAATAGAAGACAATGTAGAACAGTTCTACAGTATAGCAGACAAGACTATAGGAGAACATGAATCATTTGCAAGTTGGGTAGATTCAATGAAAGATCATAAACTTCTACTACAGGGTTCAGATGATGAGGATCACCTAGAAGATGCACTGCACGATATGTGGCAAGAGAAATGGTCTAAATATCTTTAAAAAAGATTAAAAAGAGGTTGACCTTTTCACATAATGATGTTATATTATATTTAATATAATAAATTGACGGATTTGTTATAGCATTGTGCAAGGAAGAGGTTCTTACCAGAGAATCGAACTTGACTGCTCAGGGGTGGTACCCAGGCTGAAACCCGAGAGGGCAACGGTCACATCGACCCGCCAGGTCGGGAGTAGGTTCCGGTAGCATTAGAACAGGTATCTGTGTCAGCCGGTTGGGAGTGAAACCAAGTCTCTCCAGTGCATTTATCTCAAATGAATTATCCATTACTAACGTATAAATCTCCAGAATTAATTGAATTAAAGGTTGACAACCAAGACATCTTGTCGTATACTGAAAGTATAATTAATAGAGAGGATAATATGAATACACAAACTGTAAGAATTTTTGAAGGAAGTTACAGGGGTCACACCATTGAGAACCTTGAATTTCCTATGGTAAAACCTTTAGTCTCAGGTGCTAACGGCCACTTCGTAACTGTAGATGGCAGTGCCCATGCAGGCTTCCCGGCTAAGAAGATCAGGGTAAAGGTTCCTACTGCTGAATCAATTGAACTGCTAGGCGAAACTGAAGCCACTGCAAGTGTAAACCTTGACACTGTTAAAGCAGAGAAAACTGAAGAAGAACGTATAGCAGAGATTGCTGATAGGTTCCAAATCCTAGAAGATATGACTGATGCGGCCTGTGAAGGTGTAGTAAGAGGTATGATAGTATCCGGCCCTCCAGGTGTTGGTAAGAGTTTTGGTGTAGAAAGCAAACTTGAAGAGTATGCTATGCTGGACAAGATCGGCGGTATGCCACTTAAATATGAAGTAGTTAAAGGTGCTATGACTCCTATAGGACTATACTGTTTGCTATACAACAATAGCGACAAAGGTAAAGTACTGGTATTAGATGATTGTGATAGTGTATTGTTTGATGAACTATCACTTAACATACTAAAGGGTGCATTGGATTCAGGTAAGAAAAGAAAGATATATTGGAATGCTGATAGTAGTAAACTAAGGGCAGAAGGTATCCCTGGTGACTTTGAGTTTAAAGGTAGTATTATCTTTATCACTAACTTGAAGTTTGATAAGATGACACAAGGTGGTAGACTGGGTAAGATCAAAGATCACCTAGAGGCTATTATAAGTAGATGTCACTATCTAGACCTTACACTAGATACTATGAGAGATAAGATGCTGAGGATCAAGCAGATAGTTGGTGCTGGTATGCTGGATAGTTATGCATTTACTCCAGAGCAACACGCAGAAGTTATACAGTTTATCAATGATGAGAAGCATAACTTAAGAGAAGTTTCATTAAGGATGGTACTTAAAGTAAGTGACCTATACAAGATGTACAAGGGTGAGCCTAGGTGGAAGACCATAGCATATGCCACTTGTTGCAAAAGGTTAGTTAGTTAATACCAAATCCTCTCTATGATAGGCAAGGTGAGAATTCTTGCCTATCTCTTTGAAACAAAATAATATTTTCACGGTGGGGTTATGGTGTAGTACAGGGTGCTAGGATTGGGTGGCAAGCCTACCGACGCATCGATGATTTTCCATTCAAACCCCTATAAGGAAATGGCTAATAGTAAAAGGTAAAAATCACCTCACAGATTTGATTTAAATTTTTTTTTTGCACAGTTTTTTTAGGTTGACAAGTGTATATAGACCTGGTATAATGTGTATATTGGCAGTGTTAAGTAGAACGTTTAAATGACACTGCTTTCACTGTAGTATTTGTAATATAGTATATGGTTGTATAGTGTATTACGGATACTACAGTTCTTTAGTGTGTATAAGAAGCAGAGAGCTAATATATGCAATATAACTTCGCACTAAAGAATTCAAAAGGGAACGTAGTGATTATGATAGCAGGATTGTTTAATATTATGTGGTTAGTACTAAAAGTAGCACTAGGAGTGTTCATAGGCTTGTATGCATTTGTATTTCTTATTGGCTGTATAGTATAGTTCAATAAATAAGTTTATGGACTTAGAACATCGCATAAACAGTATAAGAGCTCGTATAAAGGATATGTATCTTCATCTAGGATATGACGCTAGAGGAATACACAAAATAAACTCTGCACAAGTAGAAGAGAAATCTAGTGCTGTAGAGGTGGATCGTACACCAGAGAACGCTAAAGACTCGGAACTAGACGCACTAAGACGTGCATTAACATCATCTAAATAACTGAAAGATTACCTTATGGAAGACTATGCTGAATGGGCAAGACTGTTGCGAGAACGTTATGGTATTGCTGATCCTTTAGGGTAAAAATTTTTGCGTAAAAAATTTTGCTTTAACTACTATAGGGCCCCGGCGAAATAGCACGAAGTTCTTGCTCGGATACACTATAGTATCATTATCGATCTCTGCTTCTTTACACTGCTATTGCCGGGGATCTTCTTACAAAAATTTTTGCTAAAAAATTTGCGGAGTACTAGTGTGGGGCCGCGTTATTTCTGATCCACAAAACTGTACAGTTTTTCTGCTTCTGTCAGTATTGATTCTGTGGTTGGAAACTCAGGACGATTCTTGTCGTCTATGATCTTTCCTGATTCAGGATCACGTGTACGGGTTTGTTCCCATATACTCATTTCTCTTTCGTATTTGCTGTGAAGTAAACCCTGTGCTTGATTCAGTATATCTGCACGGATTTCGTATGCGTTTCTATTAGACATATTATGTCCTCCTTTGTGTATGTTTGTGTGTGTACTACAACGCATTGTGTACTAGTGTATTTAATCAATTCTGACCCGCCATAAATACAACTATGAACAAGTGCGTATACATAGACAGAGCATATGAATTCAATACCATTGTAAAAGACAACAAGAACTATGCAAAAGTAAAACCTTGCTGTCATAGTCATTGGGGACTAATACCCAACGGCATAAGAAACCCATTGGAGAGTTTTGAAACCAATGAAGTAATAACCAACAATCAAGTTATACAATGGTTTCGTGATTACAACAAAACAGGTGCATTACCAAAGACCTGCAAAGCCTGTACTCAAATAGAAAGTGCTGGTGGCAAAAGCAGTAGACAAAGCAGTTTAGAAGACTATGATCCAGACTATGATATCTTTATGCTTGATATACACACTGGCAATGAATGTAACCTGGCTTGCAGTATGTGCAACAGTTATAGCAGTAGTCTTATCAAAAAGGAAATGAGCAAGTACAATCCACAAGACTTGCCCAGCAATTGGCAAGAAGATATAGGACAAGATCAAAATTCAGTAGCAACATTTGCACAACTGGATCAAATAATGAGCAGTAAAAGTGTACAGTATATCAAGTTCAAAGGTGGAGAGCCTATGTTAAAACGTAACTGGGTCAACATTGAACGTGGATTGTTGAGTGGTCAGTATGCCAAAACCAGACTGCGTATAACCACAAATGGTACAAATCTAAATCCCAATGTATTGAAAACTCTCAGTCTTGCTAAAAGTGTTAGTGTTAATGTAAGTGTAGATGGGTTTGGTGCAGTTGGTGAAATGATACGTTGGCCACAAACAGCAGGCAAGATACAACAAACATTAGACAACATTGCCAACAACAAAGACAAACATATCAAGTTCAATACACAAACTATAGTAAGCATAATGAACTTGGGTGCAATAGAAGATATATGGAAACGTTGCAGTAGTGTATCAAATCAAACAACATTTGACTTTGATCTAAAGCCAGAAGGACATCCATTGGATTATCGTAATGTTCCTATTGACATAAGAGCCAAGGTACGAAGCAGTATGGATCCTAGTATAATGTACAAGAAAGCATCAGGTACATATGGAACATCAACTCCACTGCGTAACCTTATAGACATACAGCATGAAGGTTGGACTGCTCCTGCAGAAGTAAAACGTACACTAGCATGGTTTGAAAAGCATAGAGGTCAAAGTCTAGAACACGTTCTACATCCTGAAATATACAAATGGTATCTCAGCATATAATCGCTGGTATTACAGAAAAACTAAAATAAACACCTTGCGTATTAGTTTTTATAATACCTATAGATAAATACTATTGACTTAAATTTCTGGGGCAATCTAAACTGAGTCAAATATGGTGTTAAAAAATTGACACCGTAAAAAAATTGACAATATAAATTGACGGATTATTTCGCCTCAGTTCCAGTTAAGTCTATATATTATGGACGGCTAGACCGAGTAAGTAATTGTATATACTTCTAACCGTGATATACAGAGTTAACTGGAGAGGAATAAATGAAGAATATTTTTATAGCCTTTGCGGCAATGGTAATGATTCTAGTTACCACACCTGCGATGGCAGAGACCAACACTGTGACTAGTACTGTTACTAGCAGTAATACAGTGACTGGTACAACAACCGTTGATAAAACTCCACCAACGGCTAGTGCGCCTAATGTAGTAGTAAACAACCAAGACGTTTGTACTACGGCAGTGAGTGCGGCTGTTCAAACACAGATTTTAGGAGTAGCCGGCGGTACAACTATTAAAGACTTGAATTGTGAAAGATTAAAACTTTCAAGAGCACTGTATGGTATGGGCATGAAGGTTGCGGCCGTCAGTATGCTTTGTCAAGACCCTAGAGTATTCAACAGTATGGAAATGGCAGGCACACCTTGTCCTTACAAAGGTAAGATCGGTCTAGAAGCGGCGACTGCCTGGGCAAACGACCCTGAAGCAAGACCGGATTATGAAGACTGGTTGAAGCGTAATGATCTTGAAGAACCGGGGGCCTTAGATGGCAAGAGTTTGGGCATTAGTGCTGGTCTTTTGTTGTTATTGCTCCTATAGTCTAGCAGACGGGGGTTATACACAACAGTATCAAGTTGGTGACGCAGGACCGAACAGCGGTACTATCACTGCGGTAACTGTTAACAGTGTTTTATCTGGCACCCAATCAGAACTTATAGGTGGCTTCCAAGAAACAACAGAAACATGGAACCATACTGAAACCTTAACTGAATATAGACAAGATCAAATTATCACAACAGAAATAGTAGAAGTCATAACAAACGTTACACGAGAAGTAGTAACAGAAGTACAGACTCCAGTAACAACTACTACGACAACAGAAACATATACAGAAACTACTACAAGTAATCTAGCACCTGATATATCAAGTAATAATTATACTTCAAGTGGTAGAGTTATTGTAGGACCTGCAGGTAATTGTAACCACAGTGGAGCCTTACAAGCAGGAGAAGCCTGCTTTGGTCATGCTAACACTGCCGGACAAGCAGACGGCGGAGGCACTATTACTAGTAACAAATTTGATATAGACACAGGATTAACACAAGCAGAACTTAATAGAGGTTTAGATCTTGCTTATGGTTATACATTACAATCACATCAAAGTAATACTACAGTGCCATTATGTAGTAAGACAAGTAGCGATTGCAAAGACGAATTTAAATTAACAGTAAACATATACGACAGTACAACTTTAATCAATAGTTATGTACACACCACAACATTAGATTGGAACGGCAGTAGAGATATTTCACATTCCCAAGTTATACCGTCAAACAACTACAGTCTAGGACTAGAAGCAGAACTAGTAATGTGGGGAGTTGATGCAGGATATACTAACAGATACTTTGGTCCAATCGTAAGCGATCCTTGGTTAACTGTTACATATGATATTATAGGTTATGTTACAGAAACTATTACAACATATGTAACTGAGCAGGTTATTAGTTATGTTACTGATCAAGTAATATCATATGAAGAAGTAACTAACATTGAATTAGTAGATAGAACATTTACAACAGAACTAACAGATACAACTACAGTATTCACAAGTGAATACATAGGTGATCCTATAGCAGATATACCTGTAGAAGATACAGGACCAGGTGAAGAGTTTACAGTTGAAATTGAAGATGTAAATGGTGATGTAATTGCTGAATTCACAGTAGAAGTTGTTGAAGTTGAAGCAGGTGTAGTAGAAGTACAAATAGAATCAACAGATAGTGCAACAGGAATGGTAGAGATTGAAACTGTAGCAGTAGTAGAAACTATACAAGAAATAGAAACACTAGATACAGGAATGGATACTAGTATGGATACATCTAGTATTGCAGACATGGACATAAGCGTTGACAGCGTTGATTCAATAGGTGATTTAGCAGAAGTAGCAGACATAGAAATAGATACAGGTTCTACAGATACAGCAGTTGAAGTAGAGGTTGAAGTTGATGTTGAAACTAGTGTAGATAGTACATCTGAAGTAAATACAAGTAGCATAGAGGATACAAGTACTAATGAAACCAGTGAGTCCGGAGAAACTTCAGGAACTACAGAAGCAAACGGAGAAGGAACTGCAGAGACCGAAACTGACGCATCGACAGAGTCTACAGGAGATGCTGGGTCCGACGAGTCCACTAGTGAAAGCGGCGATAGCGGCGATGAAGGACAAGAGTCCGAAGATGTTCAAGATAGCGACTCTGGGGATGAATCCAATGATGAAAATACGTCGGAAGAAGTATCGGAGTCCAGTAGTGATGTGGAAGAGTCAGTGGAAGGAAGTGGAGACAGTGATTCAAAAGAAGGACAAGATGGAGACGGAGACAAAAAGGATTCTAATAAATCTGGATCAGGAACAAAGTCAAAAGTAAAAACAAAAATAACTAAAAGTCCTAAAGAAATTAAAAAAGCCACTAAAGCGGCAATCACTAAAAAAATATTACAACAGATTTCAATAGCGGCAAATCAAAGTTTTGCGGCAGGTGAAAACCTTAGACTAGTGTTGTTAGCAACACAAGGTGATACTCAAACATTTAATGAGTATCAAAGTAAACTACCTCAACAAGATACAGTATGGTATAACGATCAAGGCATATATCAAGACGTGCCACAGATGGAAGATCCATATGGTGTGCTATTCAGTTTAGCACAAGATAAGAAGCATGAGGAGATGGTAGAGGAGCAATATCGTGACTAGTTTATGTTCATTGGCATTTGGCATTGCATTTTCAGCACACTTGTCAATGATTGGAGATTATAATAGTGTACACCCTTACGCAGAGTGCGTTAATGATAACGGTGGCATGACATCTGTATATTACAATAGTATGGATGAGATAACAATATTCGGTGGATACAGACATGAATTCAACGATGATTGGTCTTTAGATGTAGGACTAGCAACAGGATATGTAGATGATTATCCTGCAGTACCTATGGGAAGACTAAGATATAAAAACTTTTTTATTGTACCTGGAGTTGAATATTACGACAATGAATATCAATTTGGTACTGTAATAGGAGTTCAATTTGAGTTAGGTAAGTAATTACTTAAGAGAGGAGAGAGCAACATGGCGGAAATAGAACTAGCGGGTGCTAAGATTAGAGGTGGAAAACTTCTATTAGTGATTCCGATTGTTAGTGCATTAGCCGGCGGATTATGGGGTGCGTTTGAATTTTATAAAGATTATAGTATAATGAAAGATAAGATTGAAACATACGTTGCTCCAGATCTAGGCGAGTTTGATAAAAATCTTGCAGTTATGAATGAAGATATGATTCTTGTTAAAGAAGAATTTAAACTTTATAAAGAAATGATTACAGATTTAAAGTCAACTATAGGCGATATGAAAAGCGATGTACATGATATTCGTATTGAGTTACGTGATGATATCACAGGTGTACACACTAACTTGGAACAACAAGATACTCGTAACAGAAGTAATGTTGAAACAGTGAGAGGCGTTATCAATGCCTTTGAAGTTAGAATGGATAGAAAGATAGATAAACTTGATGATAAACTAGATTCACTAGAAGAGAATTTAGATCTTAAAATTAAGAAGGCTCTTGAAAATCCATTATCAAAAGCGGCCGGCGGTTAATCCAGAATATTAACTACTCGGTTAACGCAATCCGTCTGACCGGATAAATACTTTTGAGAAAGAGACTTTTGAGAATAGTAGGATGAGGGAGATAGTCTTTGATAGATCCGGTTACAGCCATAGCGGGAGCAACCGCGGCTTTTAACGCAATAAAATCAGGCTTCAGTGTAGGTAGAGATATAGAGAACATGGCGGGCGATCTAGGCCGTTGGATGAATTGTATTTCTGATCTTAAAAAAGCAGAAGAACAAAATAAGAAGCCACCGTTATTTAAAAAACTTTTCCAGGCAGGTAGTGTTGAAGAAGAAGCAATGGCAATTTTCATGGCTAAGAAAAAAGCAGAAGATATGCGAGAGCAACTTAAACAAATTATTATAATGTCTAGAGGATTGAGTGCTTGGGACGAACTTATTAAGACCGAAGCAGACATAAGAAAGAAAAGACAGAATATGGTATATGCTCAGCAAGAACTAAGACAGAAATGGATTGAAGGTATTGCTGTTAGTTTATTAGTACTATTGATAGTTGGGTTCTTAGGTTTTATGGGTTATCTCTATTTAAATAGATAACTATTTAACTTTAGCACCAGGAAAGTTTTTCTTAATATATTTCTTACGTTTCTTTAAGGCAAGATCCAGTTTAAGTTTAGATACTCTATCCACAAAATTTATTCCTTGTAAATGATCAAACTCATGTTGAAATACTCTAGCATCAAATCCATGTAACTCTTCATTAACTGTATTGCCTTCTTTATTTTGATAAGATACTGCAATACTATTAGCACGACTTACGTTAAGCATAAGTGCAGGAAAACTTAAACAACCTTCTATACCTAAGTTTGTTTCTTTACTAGCCGCTCTAATAACAGGATTGAATACTGCAATTTTATCACCGTTTGATTTTAGTATAGAAAACACAGATGCATCTAAACCAACCTGATTAGCCGCAAGTCCTACACCTTTTGATTTCTCCATTAGTGTAAGCATTTCAATTTCTAATTGCAGAGGATCATGTTCGTCAAACTTAAAAGGTTTAACACTCTTCATTAAAAAGTCGTTTGGGTAAAATAATAATTTCATTTTTTGTAATCAATCTTCTTTTCATCTAGTACTTCAAATAAAGAACCGTCTTGGAACATATCTCTAACTATATCACAGCCACCAATAAATTCACCTTTAACATATAGTTGCGGAATTGTTGGCCAATCGCTAAAGTCTTTTATTCCTTGTCGTAGTTCTTCTGATTCAAGTACATTAATATCTTTGTAATCAATTTCTATCATAGTTAACATACGCGACACCATATTACTAAATCCGCATTGTGGTTGTGCTTTGTTGCCTTTCATAAAAAGTACAACATTGTTATTGTTAACATCTTCTTGTATTTGATCTTTAATATTCATAGTAACTCCTATTTGTATATAAAAGGATCTTTCTTTTTCATTTCTTTTATACGTTTTTTATATTCTCTATCTACCTTAATTTTGTAACAAGTATTCTTGATCATTCTATAAGGCATCATAAGAAAAAACTTTATTCTCTCTAACATTTTATATCTCCATCATTTTTGCCGCTTCACTGAAGTGAGTAGCAAACTTTTCGTTTCTTAGTTCATCATTTTTAGTTATAAAGTATTTAATATTGCCTTTGGTATATGACTTATCTTCCCACCAGTTTTCGCTATACATAAAATTTATAACTTGTTTAATTTGTTTGTTCTCTACTGTAACACTATTTAACATTTTGTCGACCTCTTTTTTCATATGTAAAGGCATACTTTTAATGTTAAAATGCTCAGGTGCCTGCATAATATTTAGGTATATAGGCAGGTTATTATCTCTGCAATAGTATATCATATCATCTAAATACAATGCGTTTTGCACGTTCACAGTACAGCATACATGGGTATAAAAGCCATGTGACTGCCATAACTGTATATTTTTATTAACTTCGTCCCATTTTGCTGGATGTCTTTGATATTCAAACTGTCCATGTATACCATCTATACTAAACATTACATCTACAAATTTAAATTTACTTAATACAGTTTCAGCAAACTCTTTATCATAATATGTTCCATTTGTGTTATAATGTATAGTTTGATATTTGCTATATCCTTTTTCAACACAATGCTTTAATACTTCTTTGTGCTTTTGTATCATCATTGGTTCGCCGCCAGTAAAATCAAAGTGTTCTACATTACCAACTACATTCATAAAGTCATTCCAGAAGTTATCATTCTGTTCGCTCCAATCTTTTTTAGGATAGAAGTTTTTTACTTTTACAAACGGATTGTTAGGATCATTATCTAATGTCTTTTGATCTTTAAGCCACTTACTGCTACTCCACGGACTACATATTCTACATTTTAAATTACAAGTTGTTCCAAATTTAAGATCCAAGTATACTGGTTTAATTGTTTCATCAAAATGTTCTAAGTACTTTTCGTTACTTTCTATACGTTTACTTTTACCACCTGCTGATTCTATATCCCAACATAGTTTACAACCATCTGGTTTAATGTTGTTTTTAAATGCTTTTCTTATGTTTTCAGCACCGTAACTATTCATTGCTTGTGTAATACTAGTATCTTGCATACTTACATTAGAGTTGTCAGAATTCTTGTAATGTCCACTATAAATACAACAAGGACGGGCAAACCCGTTAGCACTTGTTTCCAAGTGGATCCAAGGTAGAACACAAAAGTTATTAGGTACACTCATAATGAAAAAGATCCTAGCATTAGGTTGTAGTTGGACAATAGGTCATAACATAGACTATAATCAAACTTGGCCATATTTTTTATATACATATTTATCAGAAAAGTTTGATGATATTCATATATTTAATGCAGGCAAATCTGGATCAAGTATACAGTATTGCAGTAGTATTATTGACGACATTGGAGACGACTATGATGCTGTTATTATTCAATGTACAACTAGTGACAGGAACGAGTATGGCATAAATGGTATACTAGAGAAAGAACTTAGAGATATAAGTTTTGTTAAACGTAATAAATTTTACACAGAAATAATGCGTGATGACTTAACTGAGTTTCAAGTCAATCCTGGTATGGCTTGGTCAGTTAATGATAGGTTCAATAAAAACTATCAATCAGATCCTTACTTTGATAAAATAAGCAGAACAATTAAAGAGCATCATGTACCAGACTTTGACAAAAAAGAATTACTAGATTTAGTAAGAGGTTGGAGTACTTTGCATATGCATAGTAAAAGTCAAATTGGACAATACAGAGATACAGTTAGAAGTATATCGCACAAACTACAAAACAAGCCACACTTGTTTTTTAATTGGTTAAACAACCAACCTGTTACTCCAAATGTTAATTATGTAGGTAATGTACAAGACAATATTGATATGGATAATCTAGTAATAGATGCTGGTTTTCATTTAGATGAAAAAGGTAACAATAAAGTTGCAGAGCTCTTATTAGAGCCTGTTACTAGAATACTTTCTTCTTAATACATCTAGTTCCGGAAATGTATCAAAAAACTTTTCGTTTCTAATAATATCAACTTTATTGTTACGTTCAAAGAAGTGAGGCAGTTCGTCACTTCGTTCTTTAGTATACATGAACTTTACTGCTGACCTCCAGTGATTGATTACACTTTCGGCGTTATCGTGTTTGTAACCTTCATGCCCATACTCCATATTACCATATGTTTCTTGCAACCAGTTTATGTGGTTTTCTATTTTTTGTTCCACTAGTACTTTGACTTCGTGTGGTAATATCTGTAGGTTATACGCTCTCGGTTCAGTAAGTATATTGATGTTAAAACTATGCTTGTCTATATAACCTTTTTCTAACCATTCTTTATGGAAGTCAGGTAAATGTAGACTGTTCATAAGACTATATGTTGAACTTACAAAAAATTCTACGTGTGGCACTTCTTGTATTAAACGTTCTCGGTTGGAAACAACTTCAGCCCACTTCTGACCTTTTCTCATGTACTCGCCACGTTGTCCCATTGCATCAAGACTTGCACCTATGCTCACGCTAGGAAATTTTTTCCAAAGTTCTATAACATCATCACTTTTGAATTTTAGTTTACTGAAATTTGTATTGTATCTTATTCTTACATCTGTTCTATTATTCTCTATTAACCATTTTAAAATACGATAGTGTTCCTCCATAATTAAAGGCTCACCACCAGCGAAATAGATCTCTTCTGTATATTCTAATGCAGGTACAAGTTGACTCCATAGTGTTTCCGGATCATCTGTTGCATGATCTATTTTTGGAAACTCACCTTGACTACTAGGATATAACTTTTTGTGATCTTCGTACCAGCCACTACTTAAATGTGGCCCACATGATCTACATTTCAAATTACAAATATTGCTGAATCTAATATCCATATATGCCATGTTAAACTTGTCAACAGTGCCATCTTCTTTAGTAGACTCAACAACGTTATCGTGTGTTGTAAATGTTCTATTCATGTGTTTTCTTAAACTATTGCTACCTGATTTATCAAGTTCAAAACATCTGTTACATAAACTGTTGAACTTGCCTTCAAGCATATCTAGTCTAAGTTTACGCATTGTTTCGTTATTCCAAATGTCATACAACTTATCTTTTCTTGCATTACCAATTGGTTGATCCATATGCGTCATACAACAAGGGTATGCATTGCCGTTAGGCCATACGTGGAGATGTGTCCACGGTGCCATACAAAATGCCTTGCTGTCTTTGTTAATTGTCATTTTCTTCTACATACTCTTGAGAGCCAGGATTAGCACCTTGTGGTTTAAGTACCCAGCCTTCTTGTTTAGCACGTTCTTCAAGTTCTTGTTTGTGCCTCCAGCCTTTAGTACTATCTCCATCAAACAATCCTGCTACAGGTTCTATGTTAGTAACTGGCAATGAGTTCCACCAGTCTATAAGTTTAGGGTGATTTGCAAAAGCCTTTTCAAAACTTTTGTTTCTACGAATATCATATTGCATATAAAAACTTTTAAAATCTCTGTGTCTTGTTTCTATGCTACTAGTATATTTATGTCCTTCTTCGACTTCTTCTAAGTAAGATATTAATCTCTTAATTCCGTCTATTTCCATTTCGTGTATGTATTTGTTATCGCCGTTAGTGTCTATCCATTGTTGTAATGCATCTGCACGTTCTTGTCTTATTTCTTGTGGTAGCACTAATGCACTTTGGAAACTAGGAAAACGCAATATGTTAAAACTCATAGTAGGAAAATGTTTGTTATCTTTTTCTGTTTTAAGTTGTAACATTTCATCTAAAAATTCTGGTAGGCTAAACAAGCACAGAGCGTTTATAGTAAGCATCATATGAAACTCACGCAAGTTACCTTCGTTCATCATTTTACGACAGTTACTAATCCATGTATCCCATACTAGTCCATCTCTAATGTATTCTGCTTGTATACCAAATGCTTCGTTGCTTGTATATAAATCAAAATATTTAAAACTGTGTGTAGCATCACAAAGCCTTTGCATAAGTTCTGGCTTTGGACCTAAGTTGCTGTTAACAGCAAGTCTAACTTCGCACTCTGGATTATCTTTCCACCAGTCCATAAGTTTCCAAAAGTCTTGTGACATAGTTGCTTCGCCACCTGTAACTCTTAATTCTTCTAAACTGTATTGTAATTCTTTTGTCCACCATTCCCAAAATGCTTCTGTATAAGGATTGTCTTTGTTCTTAACACCATATGGTTGTGCCCACTTGCCGTCTTGTTGGAATGCTCTAGCACCATCAGATACTAGGTTTTGATAAGCACCGTTCTTACGAATATCGTTCATCCATGTTGTACTAAAACTAGCATTGCAATATGAACAAGCATAGTTACAGTTTGCATCAAATGCAATCTCCAATGTTTTTAAGTCAACATCTTTGGTCCAATCGTATTTTGTCTTTGCTTCTTTTAAAGCACTATCACTGTAGATAACACTTTTGTATACTCTGTCACTTACTTTGTCTTTGCCAAGATCCTCAATCTTCCAACAGTATTCACATTCAGTTGGACGTTCTCCATCAAGCATTTGTTTACGAACAAGTTTTTTATATTCTGTGTTGTGTAATGCTTTGTAACTTCTTTTTAGTTCTTCTACTGGAATCTTATGTGCTGGTGGGTGATGGCAACTAGTAGTAGTTCCACTACCTAACCATACAGTAGCATTATACCATTTTGCTCCACAGAAACTTGGACTGATAGTATCTACTACCCTGTCTCTGTATTCTGTATATGATTCGTCTTTGTTTTTATAAGTTGGCATATCAATATTTATTCTTTATAAGAGTGCTCCGCACATATGATAAAAATCTGCATATTCTGGAAATGTTTTTAAGAAATTTGTACCGTTACGTTTATCGCTTTCGTCTACAAATATTCTAAAATCCCTTCTAGCAGTTTCAATATTAAAGTCATGTTCTTTAACTGTATTTTTAGTGTAGTCTATAAATCTGTCCATAGTATCAAGTTCCCAATCAAAGAAACCTTGATAGTGTTTATTACCGTGTTTGCCTTCTTCTTTTGATGCCATATAATCTCTAGCATCTTGTAGGAAGTTCCAATAGTAATCATCTTTAGGAAGTATCTGTGCGTTTAAATGATGTGGATGTCTTAGTATTGCCATAGTAATAGCAGTACTAACTCTTCTATCATATTGCGAGCCGTTGCCTCCTGCATCAGGTGCTCTATCATCTAAGTAATGATTTACTTTTAAGTCATACAAGTCTTTAAGCATATATTTGAACTTAGGTAGGCTTAATGCGTTTGTAGTACACATTATTGCTGTTTTAACAGTAGGTAACTCAGTAAGTATGTAGTTCATATTATCAAGCCATTGTTGATAGTTTAAACCTGTACGCAACCACTCTGCTTGAGCACCGTGCGTATCTACGCTAGTATGAATTTTTACGCTTTGTACTTTACCTTCTAGTGTTAACACTTTTGCTTTTTCTACAAATTGTTTTACAAGTTTATCTGGTACACATAAGTTTGTATTGAAATCTAAATTCATTTCTGTATTTGGATTTTCTATAAGATCGTCCATTACCATAAATGTATTTTTATTCATTAATGGCTCGCCACCTGTTATTCTAAACGTAGTAAGTTTTTTTCTTAAGTCAGGCCACCAACGCCAGAAAGCATCAACATAAGGATTTTCTTCACGTTGTAAATATGGATTACGATCAGTTTGTTTAATCCAGTGTAAGTTATTAAACTTTTGACTCGTAGGGTATGCACCTTTTTCTTCAATCTCTTGTTGCCACTTGCTACTAAAAATAGGACTACAGTATGTACACTTTAGATTACACGCATTACCAAAACTAACTTCTACTGCACGAGGTGTTATATTGCCTTCCCAACCTGCATCTATTACATCATCAAAGTAAGGTGCGGCCCAGTCTACGTTTGAACTTTTAATTGTTCTATCGCTAAAGTGTTCGCCTTCTAAATCTTCTACATTCCAACAGTATTGACATTCAGATGGTCGATAACCTTCTAACATTTTTTTACGTTGTTGCTTTTTGTAGTTTGTATTATGTAATGCAGACGGATTGTCTTTTAATTCTTCTAAGGGTATCTTGTGTGTTTGAGGATGGTGACAACTATGTGTATGACCATTGTGTAAGTGTAATGTTACTTGTTGCCATTTAGCCAAACAGAAACTAGGACTGACTTTGTCAATCTTCTTTTTAGTATCTCTGTATATATCAAGTTCGCCTGACATTACCACCAACCCATTACTTTAGCGTTACCTGCTATAATCATACAACACGTTATAATATGTAATGCAATCCAAAAAGTTCTGAACCACAATGCTTTATATACATCGTCTTGTTTGATAGGTAAAAACTCAGGCTTATCGTCATCATTAAGTCCTGCTGGCATACCAACAGTTCTACTCCAAAGTTTTAACCAACGCCTTTGTCCGCTCATAGTTATCCACTCACATAGGGAATATCGTTTGGCATCTTAGCATAGAAGATTTTTTGTGCATGAATTTTTCCAAGCAGTGCTTGTATTTCATTCATTTCTTCTTTAAGTTCTGGAGAAGTTTCTCCTTGTGCAATAGCAATTCCTCTGCGACCTGCTTTTGCTCTAAGTGCTATTTCAATAACTTCTATATCTCTAACTGTTAATTCAAATTTTTTATTTGGCTTGTTCATGTTTTTCTACTTGTTTGTAGCCACTCTGTAAACTTTTCATCATAGTTAAATCCAACTCTTGTTGGGTTTACATAAACTTCTTTAAAGAACTTTGAACCGTTAGCATCAAAGTCTGCAATCTTTAAATTTAATTCAACTCTAAGTTCTTCTCCTAATTCTTTAATTCTATTCCAAACTTTTTCTTTACTCCAGTCTAATCCTGTGTAATAACAAGTTTCGTCATTGCCTGCAAAGTTAGGTGCAATATCATTTTCAAAAAAGTTAGTAAACCAATCATAGTCACTTATAAGTGAATGATCCCAATCTGTTAAGTTAGTCATCTGGCATCCTAGTCTACTGCCTAGCATACCCCACAAACCGTTATCAACATCTGCACCAACAGTCATCCATACAATCATACGTTGATAGTTCTTATGCCAAATTCTTGCACCACTATTCCAACCTTCATACTTTGTACCATCAGGTCCAAAAGGTCTAAAGTCTTTGATACCTATTTTACTTCCTTCATGTAAACTCATTTTTACACCTTCACGGAAGCCTGCTCTAAATGCTTGATAAGGACTACCATTAGGATAACTTGTACTGTATACATCATTCTTTTGTTGATAGTCTAAGTCCCAACAAAAGTCAACAGCGGCTACTTCACCTTCTGCGGCTTCATGCGTTTTCATAGCAAGTGTAGTATCTACTGGCCATACTTTAAGTCCGCCGTTGCCATAAATCAATCCATTGATTACGTTTACTGCACTCCAACTAAAAATACTTTTTTCTGTTTTGTCTGTTATAGTTAATCTGTTATCAAAGAACTTTGGGTCTATTTCATTGTCGCCATCTATAGTTACAAAACGTTCTGTTTCACTTTGCCTTGCACACTCCTTGTGTGCATTATCAAAACCTTTTACTCCGTCTACACGCTTTGCCCATGGAACATTATCTAATATTTTTGCCCAATGTTCTTCTTTACGTGGTTCGTCATAACTGATGTAAAATACATCTAATTCATTAATCGGTATGCTCTTTTCCATATTATAATATCCTAAAACTTGTTTTGTTAAAAATATTCTTTGTCATACAAACAATATCAGCAGGGATTTCTATATCGTATTTAATAGGATCTACTGATTTTGAGAATAAATCGCCTGGTTTAATATTCATAGAGTAGTAAACAAATTTATAGTTTTTAGCGTCACATAGATAAACTTCAACTAGACCTGTAGCACCTAAATTATATACAGTTCCAGTGTCTTGTAAATCTTTTAAAAATTTATCTGTTAAACTAATATAAATGGTTTTGATGTTTCTGTCAACAAAAATATCAAAGTCTTCCATAACAGAAGTTGGCGTATATAAACGTAAATACTTCTTCCAACTTAAAGGAATATCTATTTCTAAAGGTTTAGTAATAGTTGGCACACCATTCTTACTTACTACAATATAATCTAATGTATTCTTTTTTCCTAGTATAAAATCTTCAACGTTGGATATGTCTGTTTCCATTTCATTAGAATCTGGATAATTATCTTGACATTGTTGATTTGCTATACCAACAATCTTACCTTCGTCGTCAAAGTAAACATACATTTTTTTCATTACATATCCTCAATCTGTTTAATCATTTTATCAGTTAGCCAATCCTTTTGTACATAATGAAACGGATACTCTTGTCTAAATTGATTTACATATACTTGATTATTGATATACTGTCCGTCTAAAAATTCGTGCCACTTCTCTCCAACTTGTGGATGATTTTGTAATTTACCTTTCATATGTACAAACGTAGGTAAGTCTATACTTTCGTCAATACATTCATCTGTTAAGTCACATAGTTTCATTGCTAAGGCAAATACTACATCCATACTTAAAAAATTTGGAATACTAGTTTCTAAATACTTGTTATAAAATGTAGTTCTATTGTCAGTAATATATTCAACCATTTTAAAAAGTTCTTCTGCTGTTTGACTAGGCTTTTTAAAATATAGAAATGCAGTATAGACATTTGGTAGATTATTTTCTACAAATACTTTTCTGTAATATGTGCTTGTTGCAATATCATTTCTGTATGT
>Ga0187217_1000381_pt1 | contig 18917 bp, 23 predicted proteins | sample 15SPOviralmetaG_FD_130165 | JGI IMG/M metagenome (GOLD analysis project Ga0187217, IMG submission 130165) | Marine viral communities from the oligotrophic San Pedro Time Series (SPOT) site, San Pedro Channel, CA, USA - 15 SPOT_SRF_2010-09-15... | ecosystem: Environmental > Aquatic > Marine >... | reverse complement strand
TGAAGCAATGAAGATTAGTTTCTCTGTACCTGACATCAAGGGGTCGTAACTATCTATACTATAAAACCCCATGGTTGCCCACGGGGTTTTTGTGTGTCAGTTTATAAAGTGGTTAGAATCTGAAGAAGTGTTATAAAATAAAAATTGAGTCAGGCAAAATCTACCATCATGTTTTCCTACACCATCGTCCATTGTCAATGCTGTCACTTGATGTGGAATTCTTGATGGAAATATAATCATTCTGTTGTTATTAGATTCTACTGGAATCTCTTTTTCTCCACAAAATAAAATAAGATCTCCACCCGTATATTTTTTCGGTTCTTTATGAAACCAAGTCAAGCAAGTCATATAAGAAAGGTCTTGATGCTTTAGATATCCATCCCCATCTTCATTGTAATATGACAATAATGTAGAATCAGCAAGACATTCAAATGTGTTGAAGAACCAATGTGGATGAGACATTACAATTTTCTTCCAAGTGTCTTTATCAAACAATTTTCTATTTACAGTTAAAATATTTGATTTTGATCTTTCATAATAAAGTGAATCTAACCACTGAAACCTATTGCTTTTCAGTATATTTCCATTTTTTGTTGCACTTTCTCGATTTTGTTTTGTTGCAGTGTCCCACTTACAGTTATGATTTAAAAATTCTAATTCTTGCCATATTAAATCACGTTCCCAGTTTTCATAAAAATTATCAATAATTATGTAAGGAATTTCATCATTATATTGATTTATTTTCATAAAACAAGAATTTTATATGCCAAGGTCATTCTCAACCCACCAAATGTTCTTGATGGTGATTGTCCATAGTGTAGTATGTCACCAGGGAAAAGTAAAGCAGTATTTGATTTTGGTAGAAAGTACTTATAATTTGATTCTGGTGTTATTTCTGGGGTGTCACAAAATACGGTATATCCACCCCAGGTAGGATGCCATTCTTCATTAGCATACCATAAAAAAGTATAACTTACTCCTTCCCCACAACTATTAGTATGACAATCAGTATGGAAATCTCCATCTAGTCCATATGTTTGTCCATTCGCATAAATTCTTTTTAACTCACAGTTTTCCCCATCAATATGCGATAAGACTTTTTTACTTAAAACATCCCTAAAGTACTCTGTATCAGTAAGGAGCATATTCCAAAACAAATTATTAGTGTCCATGACACCACGATGTCCCCACTTCCAGTTAGGTTCATTCAAATAAGTCGAAATATTGATTCTTTCATAATCAGAGAATACATTATCAATTTCTTGTATTTTATCAAATATATTTTCCATTTATCTAAAATTGGTATTAAGTAGAGTTCTTGATTTTTGTTTGGACGGAGAATGTCCTGTATGATACAAATGTCCGTCAAAAATTACCAATCTATTTGCTTTTGGTTTTACACTTACAAGAATATTTTCATCAGAAAACGATTTATCATCATCATCAAAATTGATTTCTGGGTAGTTTTTATATCTTTTTTTCCATATTACAGTCTCACCATCACTGTCATCAAGATATAGAATTGAAGTCCAATAAAACAATTTTACTGGTAAGTCGGCATGTATCGGATGTCGATGCATATCTGGATTATATAAAGTTTTATCAAATCTAGCACGCAGATACTCGGTTGCACCAACACAATCCATCATTTGATAGATTGCTGCCATTAAGAATGGTTGTATTTTACTTTTATGATCTAAAACTTTGTACCGATCATGATCGTATCCTATAACTAAGTGACTTAAACCAAAATCTCCAATTTTATCTTTTATATGCTTGTTGGTCGCATTATGTGAGAATGACCAACTAAAATCTTGTGATTCAACAATCTGTTTTAAATTGTTGAAATATAATGTCGGCAAAAAGTTATCAATAACCTTGTATTCGCCCTTATCCATTGTATACATAATAAAAAATTAAATTAATAATCGGTAATATTATAATAATTTTCGTAGAATTCATTTTTTGCTCCCATAACTAAAGCAAATTCTGTAGATCCAATGCCAACATTATATTCATCAATACTATATCCAATAATATTCTGATCTAATATATTGATTGCAAATGGATTACTTGCATCATAATCTGGATTTGTTGGACCAATTGCACTTAAAATTCCAATAGCATTGGAAAAAAATGTAGACAAAGTTCCTCCATTGTTTTGATATCCAATTCCGTGAGAAAGAATAACTTTTTGATATTTAATTGATAGATCACTCAATGTCATCCACCTAGCATCAATCTTAGTTTGATCTGATGTAACACTTACAGACCAAGAAGATGTACCACTATCCCAACTTAAATCTTGACTATATTCGTCAACAAATGGTGGATCATCAACAGTCGCAATTCCAATAGTTTCTAATTCACTTAAAGACAGATCATGCAAAGAAGATGTGGCTAAACCACTGGAAAGACGTACCATACTAGGTAGTCCCGATGTTGGTGTTTGATTGTTAAGACTATACCACATTTTAATTTACGTTAACTTGGATAAAGGTAATCTCTCTAGATACATCAGAAAATGAATAGTTCATTCCTGAAGGAATAATGATTGCTTCCATACTATTTAGTGCTATAGAAGTAAATTGACTATTATATTGGTTTGCAGAATTTGCGCTAAAATCTGCAGTTTTCGTATGAAATTGTGGGTTCTCAAGAATCAATTGAATATCATTGTGACAAACATTTACTACAATATGAAATGTACTATTAAAATATTTTTTGGGATGAAGATATCCATTTTTAGGAATATTAACCAAAATACTATCAGTAACCTGATATCCAGTTAGATCATATTCTTGCCTAACACCAGCAATAAGAGTATCTACCAATTCTTGCAATAATGGTTCAAATGTATCAACATCTAAAATATGGTTAATTTGACCTAAAGTAGAATATGCGTTTGATAACTCACATTTTGTTGTAAGGTGTTCTTTAGTATTATCCACCTTGGCAATCATTTCTTTACTAATAGTATCAGTCAAGTCAATTTTTAGAGCAAGAACTGGAAATAGTTCATATTTAGTGAAATTCATAATGTCTCAATATTAAAATATGTGGATTTTTTGCTGTCGAGTTCTTTTATATCAGGAAGAGAAGTTGCACTTGTATATTCAAACCATCCCGTTAAAATATATTTATCATGATCGCCTACAACATCTCCTGCATGAAGGTGTGTAAAATTAGCAGGCCATATTAAAATATTTCCTGCAATTGGTGAGATTTCATAATTCTGATAAGGAAAAAGAGTCCTACCACCTTCTGGGACATCATTCAAATATATCATCCAAACAAGAATTCTCCTATGGTGTTTATAGGAATGTTCATAGTGAAATTGTTTAAAATGTTGCCCTTTCGTATAATATTGGAGATTAAACAAGTTGCTGACAGTAACTTGTTTGTCAATCTTATACTTATCACAGTATAAAGAAAGTGCCTGAGAAAGACAATTAAAAGTTGGTCTAAAAAGATTTCCTAGATAATTATCTATTTTAAGACTAGATACAGCAAATGTCAAATCTTTTGTATTTTTTATATCCTTGTTGACTTCTTTTCCTGAAGAAGAAAAAATTACTCCATCATCGCATTCATCTTCATGATTATGAAAATGTTCAATAAGCGGATTACAATCAAAGTTTGTTGGATATACTTCAATAAAATCAATATGTTCTTTCAATTCCATAATGTACTAAATTAGTTAATCGTATTTATATCAATAAAATGGGGTATAAGGAACACTAACACCATCATTTCCTGGCGTTAATGTTGTACTTACATTAATTCCGTTTCCAAATCTAATGTATCCAAATCCATTTTGTCCACTACCACTTGCGCCGCCGCATGCGCCACCACCACCATTAACAGATGTTTGTACGTTTACATAATTATAAACATTATCTTCGACGTTGGCAACTAAAGGAGAATAAAATACTTGGGAGGTACTAAAACTATCTGCTGAGCTGGAATTTGCTCCTCCTGCACTGCCCGCAGCACCGCCACCGTTTTTAGAAGCACCGCCACCACCACCATTAGCATTTATGACAAATGATCCAATCGTACATCTACTACCTTGCCCACCGATACCATTGGCATCATTACCTCTAACGCTAGATCCTCCGCTTCCAATACTGAAAGTCGCGCTAGTTCCTTTACCAGTAAGGTTAACTAAGGCCTTACCAAATCCACCTCTTCCACCTGGTCCTTGACCCTGGCAGTCATCATCAGCAGCACCTGATCCACCACCACCTGCAATTATAACAAATGCGTGTGTTGGATTTAATCCAGGAACGACAGTAGTCATATCGACTGTCTGACTACTTGTTACATATACACCTGCACCTATACCATCGCTATATCTTGGCCAAGATTCTGCATATCTGAGTATAGTATGTTCAGAGATTGGATATATTCCTGAAGGAACTGGGTCAGCATTTTTTACAATGTAATCATCATTGGCAGTATTGCTATTGTCCCCCAAATACCCACCTAGAATGGAGTTTTGTCTTGACATTAGGAAATTACCTCATATTGTGCGATGATTCCAACATCATTAGCTGCAGTAGCAGTTGCTTGAATAGAGTCACCTTCATTCAAATAGAAGGAATCAAGTTTATCAAGCAAATTAACTACTGTATCGGGTGGAACTAAGATTGTATAACAAACATATCCAGTTGTTCCTGTTGAAGAATCTATAAAACTAACCGTTACTGCAGCAGGATTAGTTCCATCAATATTAGTTGCTCGAAGAGAAGTTAATCTAACAACTTCTCCAGAAGAGGATCCATTACTAACAATAGTAGTTGCATTTGTAGTTGTTAAATTAATAGCAACACTATTTCCATAAAGAGAATTTGCTGCAGCTATATTTGGATTTGCCATTTTTTGAAAGTTTCCTTGTTAAAATTATTTATAAGTTAGACACCCATAATATATGAGAAGACAAAACCAGCAGCAGCACCACCGCCACCTCCTGATCCACCTTCAATGTATACTGTAGAAATACCACTTGAAGAATCAAAAATTGCAGTTGTTACTCCACTACCTCTAAAATCAATAGATTTGGCACCAGCAGCAGTAGCAACTGAACCTTCTGTTCTGATTCCTACACCTGCGATAAGTGTTCCAGCAGTTGCCGTTACAACACCAGTAACATTGATACCACCACTAGTAACATTAATACCTTGCTGTGCAGTAATAATACCAACAGAATTGACATTAGTTACATCTTCATATGAAATTGTTCCTGCAATAGAAACATCACCATTTGCAACAATATTCCCAACGGTGATGTTGGGAGATCCAGTTAAACCTTCTGCAACGGTTGCAATACCTGCAACTTCAGCATATGCGGCACTTGTTGCAATACCAGATAAAGTTCCATCAAAACGTGTTGCAGTGACAACTCCAGTGACATCAATTCCACCAGTGACACTCATGCCAATGCCAGTTACATCTAAACCATATGGAAAATATGGGGCGTTTGTTTGATCAGCGCCAACAATTTTATTTACATTAATTTCGGACATTTTGGATGCGCTTTTCTTTATTTATATTATTTGTCTACCAATTAATCAAAGAAAATCATGATGCTCCAGTTTTAAATGTATTGAAGGTGGACTCCACGGGATCAGCATTATCAGAGTTGTACCTAACCTTTACCTTATAATACTTATTAGCTTCTAGAGCAGGGTGATTTGTCCAACTTACAGAACCATCTTGACTAGCAGTGGCTGAGGTGTCCTCATACTCACCGACAACAGTCCAGGGACCAGTTGAACTATCACCTGATTCTAATGTCCAGGTTCTAGATGTTAATGTAGCATCTGTTCCAGTGAAGGCTGTAGTACCACCATTGCTGGAAGTAAATACAATCGAGTTGGGGCTTGGTGGGTTTTCTGTTACCTCAGCACCTTGAGCACGTAGACCTTCTCTCCAGTCACCAGAGACACCACTTAGAGTTAAGGTGTTGCCATTCAGGGATACAACATTGCTGGCTGATGCTGTGAGTGTAGGACCGGTGATGACTGATTCATCAGGGATACCGCCGTTAACGGTCATCGTGTTAGCTGCTACATCAGCATTATCCACTTCGATTGGGTTATCATTCGCGAAGGCTGCGTAGATGTAGGTACCGCCGCTGGCATTCATTTTTGCATCAGTATTTTTCAGTTGAAAACCATTATCCAAGAAATCCACACTATACGATGTACTAACAAATTCTGGGTCTGAAATGTCTACCCACATGTCGTGGATTCGGGGATTTGAGGTATCCCTTGATGAATCAAAGCAGTCCCAGAATGCTGTACCATTTGCCCGTTTAATTAGTACATAATCAGGTTTAAATCCACAATCAATAACAGGTCCGTTTGTAGAACTGTTGCCTGAGTATGAACCGAAGCTAGATCCCTTAGGTACCTCCGCCCAACACCAGGCGATCATGTCGCTTCCATTAGTCTCGCCCGCGTTGCCTACACTGAAGGTTGAATCATTCGGTGTTTGATTATTCCATGCACCGCTGGATCCTGCTTGGGCGGCTTGATTATCTAATCTGACATACAGTGTATTACCTAAGGATTCATGATAAACCCAAAAACTTGTATTAGCACCTATATTTTTAACCACCATAAACTTAGGAGCACTAATTAGCCCATGGCCAATAGTGGCGGTACCACCATTGCCGGTGTAACTAACAACACTGAAGTTACCACTAGACCTGACTGTCGACTGAATCGATCCTTCGTTATTGGTAACGTTTGTTTCCCCGCCATACCAGCACCAAGCAACGCTTGAAGCCCCACTAGAATTACTAATGGAGCCTGACTTCATAGTGAATCCATCAGCATCAAATGAACTAAGTCTATTAGTAGATCCATCTGCCGCAAAATCCTCATTGCTGAAGAAAGTTGAATTCACGCCTCTTAGAATATCCCATACTTCGTGGTAACCATCTATATTTCTCATGTGAGTCCATATCAAGGCAGGTCTGAATCCAACACCTGTGATGGTCTGGTTTGAACCATTGCCATTAAAGAGCACCGTTTTGAATCCAGTGGTAATACCTACTTGGTCACCTGACTTAAAGTATTGCAAGTCGGGGTTGGGTGACTGGAAGGACAGGACGTTTCCAGCAACACTCGTAATGGTGCTAGTAACCGGAGTCTTTACATCTCCATTCTCATCAACCTGGGTTAAAGGACCAACCATGTCGGCTAGATCTGTATCGTCAGTAAAGGTGAGGGATGTACCTGCAACAGCAGTAATAGCTGTAGACAGCGGCTCAAAGGTGCCTCGTGTATTCAATCCTTCACCATCTAGAGGTGATAGAACAGTGACAGGTCCTTCGATGGAACCTGTGAATCTATCAACTCTATCTCCAGTTACTGTAAATATTAAACCGTTACGATTAACAATCAGGAGATCTGTATCTTCAATTGATGCAAAATTTTCTACTTCAACTCGATAAGTAGTACCGTTACGATTAACAAGCAGAATATCTGTGTCTTCAATTGTTCCAAGATTTTCTACATCAACTTGATAAGTAGTGTTGTTCCTGTTTACGAATAAATTATCGGGCATATCAAACCTCAGGTAATACTGGGATGTTTGACCAGTCGTCACCGATCTGAATACCAAGTGAACTTACTGAGATTCCGTAACCAGGTCTTACGTCTATTTGTAATCCTTCAGATGATGTCGATAGACCGTAACCAGGTCTTACCTTGATTGAAAGATCAGAACCATCACCACTGAATGATGTAGCCGTAACTACACCAGTAACAACGATACCACCACCAGGAACACTAATACCATTGTTGGCGGTAATGATACCAGTTACATTGACATTGGTTACATCCTCATAAGTAAGAGTTCCACCAACAGATACGTTACCAGTGAAAGTTGCATCAGAAGAATTGATATCACCAGAGGTGATACTTCCTACGGTAATATCAGGAGTGCCAGTTAATCCTTGTGCATTAGTTGCATCACCAGCAGTTGTCGCATATGTCGCGATGCCTGCAGTTGTCGCATATGTCGCGATGCCTGCAACTTCTGCATAACTTACACCACCAATAATATCAATGCTGCCGGCAAACGTTGAAACACCAGTTACATTCAGATTTCTGGTAGTAAGAAATCCAACGTTTAAATTATCATCAGGATAAATTGCAGAAACAAATCCTGCTAGATTACTTGCTCTACTCATTATTCTTGAGTTACTTTATTAGTATTTATAAAGTAGTTAATGGCCACTCAAGATTTAAATCTAATTCTTGAAGTTCTGAAAGTGTGGTTGTACTATCAATTCTTGTATCCATTTCTTCTTTTGCAGAATGAACACTCATTGTGTATGAAGTAATGAAATCAATCATCTCCTGTGCATCTGCTTTTGTGATGATTGCAGTTTCTCCAACAAAATCCCACGGGAATGTTTCACTATTTGATAACAATACAAATACAAGTCCAGACTTCGTAGTGTCATTTAGCAAAAAATTTTTACCTTTCCAGGTTAGAAGTTCTTCAAGTCTTTCTTTCTTCTGTCTTCTAATATCTGCTTTGATATTGTTCTTACTGATGTCAAACCAAATAGGATCATAGGTGTAATCAGTAAAATCAAAAGTTTTGAGCGGAACCCATGCTACATCAGGGTGTCCCGCCCACTCTAAATTAGACAACTTTTCGTCAGAGAATAAATTTAGTCCGCTAACATTTTTCCAGTTTGCAGGAAGTCTTTGTACTAAATCATCAATTCTCTTGAGAGACTTGTTGATATAGATGTAGTAACTCACTCTTCAACTTCCTTCTTTTTCCTACCTCTCTTCTTGGGTTTCTCTTCTTCTGGGTCCTTTTTAGCTTCCATCAATCTATATTGTTCTTCCACATTCTTTCCATCCAACTGCCATGCAGCTGCACCTTTCCAAGCAATCTTATCAAAACCAATTCTTTGATCAATAACTTCTTCCCATCCACGCCAAGAAGCAAAATCAAGTTTCGGTCTCATTGCAATCTCTACACCACACCCTGCTGCGAGTTGTTCAATGAACTCAATACATTCAGTTGGTTGCATTTGAGCATACATGAAATTGTTTTCTGTACGCATTTGAACTTCAACGATACCACCAAATGCCGTTCCACAGGTGATGGAACGGGCACGATGTCTCATAGAATTTACTGAATCAAGCTCATTTTCTTCATAGATATCATTAATCTTTTTACGAGTTGATGATTCAGTGACTACCTTTTCTTCTGCTTCGCTTTCAATCTTTCTTTTCTTTGCCATTATAAAAGAATAATAACGTCTATACTTGGTTATTTATGTCCCAAGTGACAGTTACGAATCCACCAGAAGCAACTGTGATTGGATATGTGACTCCAGCACTGATTGCGACTGGGAACGATGTTGCTGGATTTGCATTTCCGCCTGCTCCACCGGCACCGCCAGTGCCAGGGTTTCCGTTAGAACCAGATCCACCAGCACCACCACCAGAACCATCAGTTCCGGCGTTACCAGTAGAACCAGGGTTTCCAGAACCACCAGCAGAACCACCGTTTCCAGAACCTGATCCACCGCCGCCGCCTCCTCCTGGGCCGCCAGAACCACCACCGCCGCGATAACTGTTAGGACCATTTCCAGGACCACCGCCTCCTCCAGCACCACCAGATCCACCACTACCACCGGTATTGCCGCCACTACCGCCTCCGCCTCCAGGACCAGGGCTTCCGCCAGGTCCGTTGTTAGAACCGCCACCACCTTTATTTCCACTACCACCAGGATTACCACCAGAACCACCAGAACCGCCGTTTCCACCAGGTTGATTACTAGTATTGCCACCCTGACCGGGGTTATTTCCAGGTGATCCTCTGCCACCTTTTCCTCTCGTGCCACCTCCACCACCAGATCCACCGGCTCCGCCATTTCCGGCAGTACCAGCATTGCCTCCAGTACCAACACTTCCAGGATTTCCAGGATTTCCTGCGTTACCAGCATTACCTCCAGCGCCAACATTTCCAGTATTTCCTGGATTTGATGCTCCAGCATTACCTGCTAAACCACCACTAAATGTCACACCAAAAGCACTTGACAATGATCCACTATTGCCTGGGTTTCCTGGAGTTCCAGGATTGCCTGCATTGGCACCAGTTCCTGGGTTACCAGTTACTCCAGGATTTCCACTAAAGTTTCCAGGTTGAACAAAGGTTCCTGGATTTCCAGGTGATGTGCCTCCACTATTACCAGGATTACCAGAAGCACCAGCTTGATTTGCATCGAAACCATCCTGGCCATCGTTGCCAGAACCACCAGGTGTTCCACTGCCTCCAGGGCCAGCGCCTGCACCGGGACCACCTGATCCACCGCCGCCACCACCAACGTTTACAGATTGTCCAGGATTTCCTGCATTTCCGCCTGAACCATCATTACCACCACCATTATTACTGGGACCACCGCCGCCTCCGCCGCCGCCTCCACCGCCGCCGCCTCCGCCACCACCGGCACGGCCGGGGTTACCAGGGTTACCTGCACCAGTGTTTCCAGCATTTCCAAATCCAGCAGCACCAGCAGTACCAAAAGTTCCAGCGTTTCCATCATTTCCCGCTGAACCACCGGCACCACCTGATCCAGCGTTTCCATCATTTCCTGCACCACCTTGGCCAGTAACTCTTACACCTGTAATTCTTGCAGGTGAAGTCCAAGTTCCTGGTGCGTTGAATGTTTGGTTAAACTCTCCTGTTTTTGAGTCTCCAGGAGTAGTGACAATAACTTTATTAAGTGGCATTTTTTATCCTAAATGAAACCATCCAGTTATAATATATTTAGACTTATTTCCATACACAACATTACCTCTATGTGGATGTGTAAATCCTGCAGGCCAGATAACACAAGTGTTTTCCTTTGGAGGTATTCTTAATTTCTGATACAGATATTCTGTCTCTCCTGCTTCATCAATATCATTCAAATAAATGGCATAAACAAGTTCTCTAGCCTCATTTCCAGAATCATGACTTCTTTCACAATGCCAAACATGATATCCTTCACCAGGATCAGTTTTTTGGATCTTGATATTATTACAAGTAATCTTAATTTCTTTTAGAATGTCATATTCCTCAGTATAGTCCAGAAAACATTCTTGCAAACCTTTCCAGAAAATATCAAGTGATGCTTCTCCATTAAATGCTGATAGATTATAAGTTTTGTAATTCAAAAAAGCATGTCTATCAGCTTTAAATGTTTTACTTGCATTTTCACTTTTTTTTCGATCAGAAGTGATACCACTTTTGTTAAGTCTTTCAAATTCTTCAATTAAATGCTGACAAAAATATTCTGGGAATACTTTTTCATACATTCCAATGAATTGATTATATCTTGCTTGCATAATAAAGAATTAAATATTAAACGTTAAAATTATTAATTGCTAAGTTGCCCAACCAATTTGTTCCGCCATCAGTAGTGATGAATGTCCAAATGTCTGTTCTACCATCAGTAGTTGTTCTGGTAGGAGTTACTCCTGCAGGCCATTCAATTGACGCAGGCCAAGTGATACTGAATGGTCCTCCAGTACCATTTTTTAACTGAAGGACAAATGATACACATCCACTAGGTGCAGTTGAGTAATCAAATACAAATGTAGAGTTTTGATCAAGTGTTGCAGTAAAATAGTTTCCAGAACCAAGAGTAAATGTACGGTTTGCACCGACATTTCCAATTGCAACTACAGATTCGCTGTAGTTTTGAACCACAGCATTTCTAAGAGTACTGACTGACTCTCCTGTAATATCAATTGCTTGAGCAGTGATAATACCAACGACATTTACATCAGTGGTATCTTCAAATGTAATGGTTCCACCAATCGATACATTACCACTAAATGTTGCTGCAACACCAATGACATTTCTTACCGTAATGTCTGGAGATCCAGTAAGTCCAGATGCAAGTGTTGCAATACCAGCAGTTGATGCATATGTCGCAATACCAGCAGTTGATGCATATGTCGCGATACCAGCAACATCTGCATAAGCCGCATTGCCAATAATAAGATTATTGTTATAATACAAATCACCTTCAATTACCAAGTCACCATTGATGGTTTGTGATGTTGCAGCACCAACGATGGCATCATTGACTAAGAACTCATCAAACAGATGAAACTCTATAACGTCTCCAATGTTTGGATTATTAACAAGTTGAACACTTGCACCATTAGTTGCTAGAAAATCATTTCCAGAAACTAATCTAACACCGTTACGATATACATTAATGTGATTAATATTATAACCACCTTCAATAGTAAAGGTATCGTTAATTGATGTAGTTGTGACTGAAATAATTCTAGATTCGTTTTCAATCGTTATCGGATTACCTAGAGGCATTTTTCCACGTCTTTTTTATATATTTATCCAACAAAAAACCCCGCATCACTGCGGGGTGCATGATCAATAAACGTCTAGATTAAAAGAAGCAGTTAATCTTTCACTTTCTGTTTCTTTTTCACTGACACTATGCCTCAAAAAAGCAGGGAACAAAAGAATTTGTCCTGGCACCGGTTCATGATAATAATCTAATGCTGGGAAATATGTTGGTTGCTTATCTTCATCTTGAATGTAGATGATAGATGACAAACTACCCCCATGATTATGCTCTGGATTGTCATCACCTTGATAAGCAAAATTTACCCAAAGGTCATATCCATAATAGTGTCCAGGAAAATTACGAAGATGAGCTCTTCTTGGCATAATCATGTTATTGAGTTCATGAGTTTGAGTTGATCTCAAGTACAACTCTGCAAAATGAAGAATATATCCAAGAAAGTATGATGTATCAACTAGTTGTCTGGGTACAGGAGTTTGAAAAGAATTGTGTCCTGTTCCTACATTATGATGAAAAAGAAGTTGTCCATATTCATCATCTTTGATCGCACGACAAGGTTCAATCCAACCTTTTACCTCATCAAAAATCTTATCTGGCATTTGTGTTGCCATAATAAGATTGGGAGTTTCTCCAATTAGAGTAACATCACTGAAGATTTCATCAATAGTTTTCATTATTCCCTCGCCATATCATTTGCACATTGTGCTCTTGTTCCATCTGCTAAAACATAATGGAAGAACACTTGATGATAATAGGTATCATCTTTTTGACCAAGTTTGCGGATAAAGTGATTACCCGTATGTTTTGATTCTAGTGGTTCTCTCCAGTGAGGACGCTCACATCCTTTATAGATCATACCATCACCAGGTTCTAAACATACTGAACGACTTTCACCATGTTCAACAATTTCACCTTGATTTTTTGGTCCAGCATATGTATCAGGTGTCTTGATCCATAGAGGCCAGCATTCTTCAACGTTGCTGCTGATATGAACACTAACTGAAATTTCACATGCTGGTCTATCTGCATGAAGAGCAAGTCCTTGTCCTGCAAAATAGAAACGATCATAGTAGTAGGTATTATATAATTTTCTACCAATTACTTTCTCAAGTTTGAGACGAATACCTGAATGAATATGTCTATATTGTGGATGAGTGTAAGTTGCAATAGATCCTTCTACTTGCCCCTCCATTGGAGTGTAGTTAAATTGATCAGTACCCTTTCCCCAGTAATTAATTTGACCTCTAATATCTAGAACAGGACGGACTAGTTCTTCTACGTCCCATAGATCTTTAATGACCAAGTAACCATCTTTGTCAAACTGTTCGTTGTTTGTCCAAGATGTACCTGAGTTGGATCGTTCTTGGAACTGGAGTTGTTCGATTGTCATTGCTTCTGCCATGTTCTACCTCACTTCCAACGAGGACCAACAGTCCATCCAACGATAGACTTACGAAGACCAGACTTAACAGGAAGAACACGGTGTTGAGTTCTTGAATCAAATAAGATTATAGTTCCTCTATTTCGTGGAGCAAAGTATGATTTGCCAGATTCATCAAGAAGTTGCAAGTTACCACCCTCATAGTCATCAGGATCCGAAAGTTGAAGAACAAAGGAAAGTTTTCTTACAAGTTCAATATTCTCATTCACAAAGTCCTGTGCAAGTCCTTCCATTCTGTTGCCAACACTTGCTGGTTTATATGCTCCAGCAATACCAGCATCATTATGCCATCCGTAGAACTGACCTTCACCATATTGGGTGTATTGCATTGATTCTCCATCAATACACCTTAGATCGTACAAGAAATTCTCTCGATTTGCTCTCTCAATATAATGCCACATGAAACCACCCAACCAGTGGTTGGTAGGAATCCAAGCATTCTGTGAGTTTCTCTTATCTTTATTGAGAGAGTCACCCATCAAACGGGAATCTCCCATTTGATGGTCGAATTTGATCTCTAGATCATTTTCAATGAGTTTTACAACATCTGCGGGCAAATCGGTATAGTACCAAATAGATTGAAACGCCATATACCTATAATGTATTCGGGTTAATTATATATCAAGTTTTAAAGGAAGTCAATTATGCAGAAACTGTAATCGTGATTACATCAGAATATGCAGGAATTCCACTTAATTCAGGAACTACTGCAACTCTCCACTCACCAGATAGTTCTGTGTTTGTTGTAATTCCGCTTTTACTTTGGAAAGTAAATGTTAGGTCATCTGCATTAACTCTACCAAAATCAGGGTATTCTGCCCAAACATCTGGTTCATCACCAATAGCAATATTCTTTTCAAGACAAACGAAGAAATTACCCTCATTGACAGTAGCAGTTGTGCTAACTGTAATTTCCTCTCCAACTGTGACAGTGGCAGAAGTAGGATGTGAATCAATCGTAACTACTTGTGGTGTGAAAAGTCTCCATGTAATTGATGGATCTTGATTATATCTATCTTCATTATAGAAATATCTATATCCAAGAGTAACCTGTTCATCAGTCAATTCTGGATGAGCAACAGGAGGTTGCCATACATAATTAGAATCTAAAGTCCAAGATGGAAATGGTGAAGGACAATGAAATATATCTGCTTCTGAATTATAGATGTAACCTGTGTCGGGAAACAATCCTCTAATACTTCCAGATCTAGAACATTGAACCCAGTTGGTATCTTCTCCATACAAAGATTTGCAGAAAGCAATACCAATGCTCTCTACTTCTTCACCATTAGAATTACTGGTGTTTTTATCAGAAACAACAATAACTTTTTGTACTACGTTATTGCTATCTAATTCAGCAAAATGTGCCATCTTTAAAGAACCTCTTGTTTATCTTTGTAATTATTATTCTCCGTCACCGTCAGGTTTAACCGTTGATGCTTCTTCTGGAGTTGTCTCCAAAAGATCCCATGAAGTTTCTGCCTCATTCCACAAATAAAATCCTCTTCTATTGAGACCAAGATCTGCAATAAATTCTAAGTTTTCATTAAATGGGATGCCTCCAATCATAGCAGATCCAAGACTTGAATCAAATTTAACAGGGGGTTCCCAATGACAGTTATCATTTAAAACCCAAGATTCAAATGGTGTTGGGTGAATAAATTTATCCGCATCTGCCAGGTAGGAGCATCCAATGCCAGCAAAATCTCCTCTAAATTCTGTGTGCTTAGTGGTTTGCTTCCAATTAGTATCATTACCATACAAACGCTTGCAGTAGGCAATACCTACATTTTCATCTTCTACGCCATCAGTTTGGTTGTATTTGTCTGCAACGACAATTACTCTTAAAACCTGATTATGACGGTCCAATTCAGCAAAATGTGCCATTTAACTATCAATGTCTCTTTAATATTATTTATAATGAGATTTGATTGTACCATTTAAGCACGGACCAAGAGGGAAAATTGCCCCAATTTGGAAACTTTTGTGTAAAGTGTTCCCTCATATCATAACCATTAATTAAATCAACATATTCTTTATATTCTTTTGTGAGGAATGAACTCTCTAAACTCTTTGCATGATCCCAAAAAGGAGTATCATACACCGAACCAGCATGATAATGTGCAAGAACATATTTTTCATGTTGTCGGATTAATCTCTGAGCATGTAAATTTACTGTATCTTTACTATAACCACCAAAAATATAATCCCAAGCATGTCTAGCAATTTTAAGATAAGACTCTGTTGATGTTGCTTCTAGGGGTTCTAAGAAAGTAAAACGATTTCCATTTAAAATTGTTCTCTCTCCCTCCCACATGCTTTTTTCAACATAATTTTTAAATGGCAAATTCTTTGCATTATCAACACCAAACTGTTCTCTAAAACCTGCTCTTGCCTCTTCTTCAGTTGTTATATTGCTGTTGTAAAGATATCCATAAGATGTACTATCCGAATTCGGAATTACAAAAGTCCATCCATTAGGAGTTGCAACACATTTTGTGTATACCAATCCAGGATCTACTTCAGGTACATTTGCTAGTAGAGCACAATTTAGAGGATTAACTAGTTCGTCGGATGTCTCTGCATTGTTTTCTTTTCTACCTCTACAATCAAAAATCCAATCACCATCAATTTCACTCTCTGGATCTGTTATTTTTTTAGTTTCAACATTGAACAATCCAGAGTTCAATGTTGCTTCCGAAAGAAGTTTTGGAATATAATGATATCCAATAGAATTTGATTTGAAGGGGGAAACCATCTTATTTCCATGCGCCCATCCTTCATATAGAATTCCAGTTTTTATTGTTGCCTTAACAGTATTATTATCAACTAAATCTATACCAAGAGTTTTAAATAAAAGTTCTGGGATAGTAGCATTAGTACCTTGACCAGTTTCTTCGATTGGTGTATCAGGATCATGATAAATTGTAATCTTGTCGATATTTTTTGCGTGCAAATAATAATGAAGGGCAGTTAAGCAACCTGCTTGACCTGCCCCTACAATCGAAATTTTCATAAAATAATATAATGTCTGTAATATTTATGGTGACGGATATGCGTACCTAACCATCACTACGCCATCACCACCATTACCATTTCCAACTGTAACAGGGCTGACGGTTGGCCAGTCGTCACCACCACTTCCACCACCACCACCGCCACCGGTCATTTCTTTTCCATCAGTAAAACCTCCAGGTGGACTTGGATAATTACTATTTGGCCACTGACCATTACCGCCACCGCCAGTTCCGCCTGTGCCGCCGCTCATTGGAGCTGGGGAATATTGTCTAGGTCCATTGCCACCTGCACCACCGCCTGCGAAATAAGCAGGTTCTGGAGCAAGATCAGCTGGAACAATTGGTGATGGTGCAATATTAGAATAACTAAATTCTGATACTTGTCTACCAGATCCACCAGATCCAAGATTAAGTGTAGCTCGAGCGCCAGGTCCTGCATTAGTATTTGATGTTGATCCACCAGATCCACCTGCTCCGCCTCCACCAGCACCTGCTTCTTCACCCCAAGTAGGTTCTGGACTGGTTCCAGAACCTCCAGGATTTCCCTGACCAGGAATTCCTATTCCATTGTTAGTAGCGGGTGCATCTGTATTATTTCTAACTCCACCACCAGATCCACCAGGATTTGCATAGTAAGTTGTTGGTACAGGATTATTCTGTTCTGGGTAAGTTCCTGCTCCTCTACCGCCACCATATGCTCTTTGAATAAATCCTGTTGGTGAAGAAATTGGGGTAATGGTAGTATCGTTACCATCAATGGCATTAGTTGGACTTCCAGCGCCACCTGAACCAACACTAATAGTATATTCACCAGTAGTCATTACTAATTGAGGTCCAGTCGCAACAATGACACCACCAGCACCACCACCGCCATAACTACCGCCGCCGCCGCCAGCAACGATCATAGCAGTTAAGTCAGTAGCACTGGCACTAGGTCCATTCATTTGTAAAGGACCACTATTTTGGAAAATGTGATATCTATAATAACTTGTTGGCGATGTAGGATCATTACTTAACCAAGTGTCATCTCCACCAAAAATTTGGAAACCAGTTAGTTCTGTTTTAAATTGATAAGTCTGACTTCCTTCATAAAAATCACCAAATGTATTTGCAATACCTACGCTAGGTAAAGTAACGAAGATTGCTGTATCTTGAGGGAATGATACTTGTGGTTGAATGATTAGTTGAGTACCATTACAGGTTGCAGCAACACCAGGGTCAGTATCGCAGTCAATCTGCGTAAGAACTGTTCCAGAAGCAGAATCTTTAGTAATTGTAATAATTCCAACTACACCACCCTCACCTTCTGCAAATTCAATTGTTTGGTCAAACGTAACTGTAATTCTTGGACCAGATCCAGATCCTGGAGAAAAACTAGTAGAAACACCTTCGGTTAGAGCTTCTGGATCGAATGCAAGAATTCTGGGCGGAAATATAATATTAAGTGCCTTTCCGCTGATACCATCAACGAAATCAACAGGTCCTCCATGAAGACTACTAACACTATTAACTCTTAGATTAGACATTTGTTATTTCCTCCTTAGTTTCCTGGGTGAGCATATCTGAACATTCCAATTCCTGATCCTCCAGGAAGTCCATACCAACTTCCTGGTGCGGGTACCGGATAGGGCCCGCTCTCTGCTCCAGGAGCATAACCTCCTCCGCCTCCACCACCAGTGTTTTCCATTCCAGCTTCTGCCATCCATGGACCGTCACCTCTAGTTGGCGCGGGTTGGTTTGGGTTTGATGCCCAGCGACCTCTGCCAGCACCACCTCCACCAGGATTAGTAACATTATAAGGAGTCCAATAAGTTCCATTGCGTGGAAATGCGCTAGGATATACAGGACCGACAGATCCGCCGCCACCTCCAGCAAGCTGGCAACTACTTCCAACTTCATTAATAAAATCTATTGGGAAGAAGTTTAGGAATGCCAATCCAGATCCGGGGAAATCGGGGTTAGGGGTCGAAGAACCTCCACCACCACCACTAAAGTGCCAGGGACTAGGTCCAGGTGCTACGCTAATAGTACCACCAGTACCGCCAGCACCTCCACCGCCAGCGCCACCTCTAGTGGTAGGAGAGTAAGTAGGAGA
>Ga0187217_1000379_pt1 | contig 18923 bp, 25 predicted proteins | sample 15SPOviralmetaG_FD_130165 | JGI IMG/M metagenome (GOLD analysis project Ga0187217, IMG submission 130165) | Marine viral communities from the oligotrophic San Pedro Time Series (SPOT) site, San Pedro Channel, CA, USA - 15 SPOT_SRF_2010-09-15... | ecosystem: Environmental > Aquatic > Marine >... | reverse complement strand
CGACGGCGACGCGATGGCGCGGATGATGCTGTCGCAATTCGATTCGTTCAAGGAAGCTTGGGAAAAAGCGTGCAAAGGAAACAACGAGTGCGTGGGAATTGACAGAACTCTCGACGGCAAGTTCCGCGCGGTAAGGATGCACTCGACCGGGAAGTGGGACCTTAAAAAAGGCGGAGGAAACTCGTCGCTCTTCTATTTCAACCCGTACGCGCTGAAAGACAAGATTACGCTGAACGGATCTAGCGGGTCGACCGCCAAGGTGCCGCTTCCAGCGAAAAAACCCGCGCAAGCGCCTCTCTCGACGGTGGAGTCAAAAGACGGACCAACGGAGTCGAGAAACTGGGTGCGACTGATGTAAAGATTCAATTACATTTTTGTTCCAATCTCCGCAAGCGCGCGAGCGCGTAATTTATTTTCTATCGCTTCTTGGAGTTCTGCTCCTTGATCTCCGCCTTGGCCTTCGCCGAGGCCGCGATCGGCCTAGCGACCGAGATCGTCGAGGTCGGCCTCTGGATTGAGATCGAGATCGGGGAGCTCGGTCGGCCCGAGACGCCGCACTTGGCGCCCAACTTTGAGGTCCAAACCCAAAAATGGTTTCTTCCAAACTACGTCTGTCTCGCCTCAGATCTTCAATTTCGATATGCAAATTTCGGTTTATATTCACGAGTCGAACTATGAATGCGGTAATGCCCGCGATTCCAACGCCGCTCGCAATCAGCTGCGCGTACAGAGGAATTGCTTTTCTTCTCGACCGTCTCAACGCCCGCCGGCCGCGTGCAGGTGGCGCCGAAGCAGCGTCCATGCTCGCCAGTATGTGCCCAGCGACATATTCCCTCACGTCGTCGAGCGTACTGCCGCGCGGCATCTCGCTTAGTCTCTTCTTGAGTTCCGCCTCCATATAGTCAATCGTGTAAACTCGCGGAGCCTTTCCATACAATTCGGAAATAACAAGCAAAGGTTTCATCCTTGGATCAATATTGTATCTGAGAATATAATTTACAACCCGTTCATTGTTTAGGCTTTTTAACGTCCTCAACGTGTTTGCATCAATCTTCAAATCGTCAAGTCCAAAATCTGTGTTAATGGATAGCGCTGGCCGTTGGCGGCGCCTTGGCCTCCGCGTTCCAGACGGCCGGCGGTTCTCGCGATTCATTTACTTATTGAAAACATTTTTTATGAAAAACGAATTTTGAAGCGGCGCGCGATTTCGCGCTTGCTCGCGGAAATTGTTGTCTCGCCCCACAAAAGCCACCTGCTCCAGAACCCGGCGGTACATATGCCCGACCGCGACCAATTCTCGCGCGCGCGATGCCGTTGGAGATATCTTTTCTTTCGCTTGGGATCCTTGTGAATCGTGTAGTCGCTGTAGCCGGCTCCACCAAAGTGAATCGTGCATTTCTTTCCGTGCTTCGTTACGACAACCTTGAATTTTTTCTCCGGGTTCGACGACCGTGTCAGCTTCGCCACGATTTTTGATGCCGAAACCGAGCGGCGCCTCGACGCGCTTCGCGATCGAGGCAACCTTTTCATGACCTTTCTCCCGATTTTACGCTTCTTTCGGCACAAATTCTCGATTTCCGCTTTGCTGAGACTCGACGCGATGCGCGGCGTCTTTGCGCTTATACGAATCATTGGCCTACAGTACGGATACGGCGCACGCTTCGGCCGCGCGCACGGAACCCTCTTGGGCAGCTCACACACGTTGATCCATTTTTCTGCGAACCACCGTTCTATACCGGTGATTTTCTTTGACGCCTTCGCGTAGCGGCCTCCTCGTCGCTTATATTCCTGCACGAGCCAGCCGCTTGCGTAAGCACTTGGCCACCGCTTGAATCTTTTCTTCGCCTCGCGCTTAACACGCTCGTACAAAGTCCGATCGAGTGGCTCCGCCGCCATTTCCATTATAAAATATTTTTTACCGGCTTCACGCTTAACGCGGCACAATTAAATTCTCCAAATAAGAAAAAATGAGCCGACGCATTGCCGCAGTTGTTTTGGACCTGAGCGGCACTACCGTCGACCGATATGTACTCGCGCCCACGAGCGCCATGAAGAGCGCCTTTGCTCACTACCAGGTCGACGTTTCGACCGAATTAATCCGGAAATTCATGGGCGTCAGAAAGGATGTTCACGTCAACCAGATCCTCAAGCACAAGGACGTGCAGAGCGCCTGGAAGGCCGTGCATCACACAGCACCGGAGCCAAATATAGAGGGACGAATGGTCTTCAGCAGGCTGATGAAAGAGTTGCCAAAGTCGGTGAAAAAATTCAGCCGCGTCCTGCCGAACACGGCGAGCACGTTCGATGAGCTCAGAGACCTCGGCGTCAAGATCGGTGCGACAACGGGATTCGATCGCAAAATTGTGGACATTCTAGAGCCGATAATGGCCGCCCAGGACGTCCATTTTGACTGCATCGTCGCTGGCGGCGACGTCCCGCGCAGCACGCGGCCGATGCCGTGGATGCTGTACCAGAACATGTTCAAAATGGAGGTGAATAATTGCAAGCAAATCATTAAGGTGGACGACACGAAGTCGGGCATTTTGGAAGGAAAGTTCGCGGGCGCGGCCGCGACTGTTGGAGTCTCGAGATACTCGAACTACATGAACGTCAACTCGCTGTTTCACGCGAGTCAAATTCCTGAAGCTGCGATGCAGGCGAAGCACGAGGACGCAAAGAGACAGCTGACGGACGCGGGAGCCGACTTTGTAATTGATGACATTGGGCAGCTTGCCGATGTTGTCAAGAAGCTGTCTAGCTAATTTTGTATATTATACAACATTGAATTGACACATAAAAAAGACTTAATGCCGAGTGTTTTTATTTTTTTTTATTTTTTTTTAATAAATGCCGCGTCGTAAACGATCTAAATCGCTTCGTCGTACACGTTCAAGAGTACACTCCAAGAAACGCAAAAAAAAATCGAGATCGAGATCACGAAGGAAGCGCAAAAATAAATTTACAACTCGCAAACGCAACGAAACTATCCTGCTAAACATATTGGGAAAAAGTTATCTAGGGCGCAAAACCAACAGATGTCGCTTCGTGCGGCAAGGGTATTGGCCCACCGGCCAAGTAGGTGAAGAAAAATATGTATTTTACAAGAAACCAAAAGTTATCAGTCGAAAATACAGACCGCTAACCACTCGGAATAAGGACATACTTGTGCATAGGAAAAAACAACTATTAAACCTTGTGCTGAGAGACTTGGAAAGAGAACTGAATAGCCGTTTTGACTATAAACGTGAGGACAATTTGGTGCCAGAATGGGCACAAGGTAATGACAGACCTCGGTGGACCAAACGTTTTGGACGAGACCCAAGGCATTCAAAAACAGCATTGTTTTTAAATGAACAAATTGAAGACTACGAAAGCCAAATAAAGCGTTTACAGTCACCGTCATTCTCCCCCACGCCCCCCGGTTGGATCCCGTCGGCTGATGCTCCTCCTGGCTCCCGTGTATCTAATTTTGCTCGAGAACGAATGAGAAAGCACCGAACCCATACGATAAACGATGTTATCAAAAAAAAGAACATAACAAAAACGATCGAAGAATTTCTATAGGATAGACCTGTAAAATGGCGTTTTCGTTGGGTCGAAATGGCCCGAGTGGAGGCTCGTCCATATCAAAAAGTGAAATAATAAATAAAAAAGTGAAATAATAAATAATAAATAGGGATTTTTGAGTAGTGACGCCGGGGGTGAGCTCGCCGAATTTTCCCGCCAAAAATGAAAAATTTTTCGACGAAAAAAAATTTCAAAAATTTGAATTTTTGTCAAAAATTACAACGTCATTTCGCAGGCCTCTAAAATCGTGTTTTCGCTGCCTCGAAAATGCCAAAGTGCAGACCTGTAAAATGGCGTTTTCGTTGGCACGAAATGGCCCGAGTGGAGTGCTGCCCAAACCAAAAAGTGAAATAATAAATAAAAAAGTGAAATAATAAATAATAAATAGGGATTTTTGAGTACTGTCGCCAAGGGTGAGCTCGCCGAATTTTCCCGCCAAAAAAATGAAAAATTTTTCGACGAAAAAAAATTTCAAAAATTTGAATTTTTGCCAAAAATCACAAAGTCAAATTTGCGACCCTGCAAATTGGTGTCTTCGGTGCCTCGAAAGTGCCAAAGTACAGACCTGTAAAATGGCGTTTTCGTTGGCACGAAATGGGCCTGCCACAGCCTCGCTCAGACCAAAAAGTGAAATAATAAATAAAAAAGTGAAATAATAAATAATAAATAGGGATTTTTGAGTAGTGCCGCCGAGGGTGAGCTCGCCGAATTTTCCCGCCAAAAAAAATGAAAAATTTTTCGACGAAAAAAAAATTCAAAAATTTGAATTTTCAAATTTCAAAATCGATCCCGGGATCGAACCCAAAAGGGGCTCCCCCCCCCCCCTCGCCGGTCGGAAAGGTCAACATTTTCAATATGGACCGAAGCTCGCTTTATATGGCGGCAAGTTTCCGGTCGAAGCTGAAGAAGATGCAAAACTTCAAGAAGCGCTACTACGCTCGTGTTCGTGCGGAAAAGCTAGAAAGCGTGGTCAAGAAGCTCTCTGGCAACACGTCGAGGTCGGCGAGGCTGTTCCTCGACCAGGTGGAGAAGGCGAGGAAGGACATGCGGTACTTTGACCTGATTGCCAAGGTCGTGGAAGATAACGACGGCCGCTACCTGCAGATGAAGCTGAATCAATTTGGCTACCTTCAGCTCCAGAAACTCAATCCGAAGAGCGGCTCGATCCTGGAGAAGATGAAGAAGAGCATGCCGCTATTTCACCTGGTCATGCTCAACTACCGTTACGGCGAGGTGCTCCCGTTCTCCACTAATCGCGGTGGCATGACTGGCGACCACCTCGACGACAAGATGAGCAACAATCCGTACAAGCACCTGCGTCTTCTCGCCACGGAGCTCAACCTCTTCCGCAATAGCGAGGACAAGCCCGAGTTCAAGCAGGGGAAACAGTTCCCACTCCCGCTGCACAAGATGATCTTTGACCGCAAGAAAAAGAAGTTCAAGAAGCCGTTCAACGCGAGGATGATGCTTCGTACTAGGGCCGGTCGCTACCTCGTCCAGTCTTGCCGCTACTACGAGGGCGCAGGCAAAGACAGCTCGAGGACCTGGGCCACCACGGCCGGCGCCGCCGAGCGCCGCTTCAACCGCATCGTCAAGAACGTCTGCGCGCTTCTCATCGACGCCATCAACGGCGAGGGCGGCGACGCCTTCTGCAAGGCCATGGGACGAGGCTGGTCGCACCCGATCGCGCGCGCGAACAATCTCGACCTCCTCCGCAAGCGCATGCGTGCGTGATCAGTTTTTTTTTCGATAGCAATTTATTTATTTTTTCGCATGCGCTTTTTCAGCCTACTAAGCTCTTCCTCGAGCTCTTGTTCGCGTTTTCGAAGCCGCACAACTTCCGACTTGAGCTCCGCGTTGGACTTGTCGATTGAAATCGATTCGATCATTTTTGGTCTCACGCGATGGAGCATGCGCCGAAGCTCTGGCACTGTTGCATTTTTTACCCAAATTTCTCTTATCCGCTCCGACTCCCGCAGCTCCGGCGGCCACAGTTCTTTCACGTCAATGACGCCGTCGCGATCGAGCATCATCTCGAGCTCGTCCTTGTTGTAAAATTTCAGCTTCTTTTCGACATTGTCGCTGTCGGTAACGAGCTGGAAGAAAAGCTTCCAGCTGGCAAAATGCATCGAACCGCGTTTATTAACCAGTGAAGTGTGTTTCCAAATTTTGAGCCACCGTGGAGTAATGTTGTGCAGCTGCGGCACAATGTTGCAGTGGCTGTCCCAGCTCTGAGATTTTGGCTTCCGTGCTTTGAAAACGGCCGGCGCGCGTAAGTGTTCGAAATGCATCAGCTTTTCGCGAATCAGAAGCCGAATCAGCGGCCCGATTTTGTAAAGCCCGTCCTCGTTATCGCCAGGAAACGCCTTCGACCGAATCTGTTTGATGGTTTCAAGCCAGTGCGACTTGAGCGAGTCGATGTCGCCGTACTTCGAAAGTTGGTCGCTGAAGAACGCGAGCGCGTTTTCGGCCCACGCGTCGCGCCAGCTCATGCTGCCGAGCATGGCAGCGTTGATTCCTTATATGCTCTGAACATGTGATCCCGGGATCGATGAAAAAATGTAGTGTAAAAAAAAATGGGTGACTCGAAAGCGTTTCTGCATCGCGTTTGGAAATTTGCACGTGAAATTCTCGTGGCGCCTCGTCCGCCGCGGGCCATCGAGTGGAACCGGCACGACCCGCCGCTTCCGCAGCGCATTCCGGTGCTCAGACGCCAGAATGCCGAATACGAACTCAAAACCAGTCGACGAGCCATATCGAGCAAAAATGTGTGCTAAATAAAATGGATTTTGAACTGCTTCATGATTCGCCCAGCGGCGTGCTTGGCATCGCTCGAGTGACGGACAAATTTACAGGCCAAGTGCATTCGCATGCCGAGGACGAACACTATATGCTGTTGTCGGGCATCGGCACGCTCCGCATCGGAGATTCGACGCGGCTATTTCGGGCGGGAGACTACGCATTCATACCAGGCAACACAAAGCACGCATTCGTTTCGATAACGGCACAGTCCAAATTGGCGTTCAGGTTCGAAAGGGGGCCGCTCGAGAGCATCGAGTACAAGTATTTTGACGACTACATGAAGCCGATCGCGTAAAAACCAGCCAAAGCGTTCATGCGCTCTGGCTGGCCGATCCCGGGTTCTCGTCCAGGAACTCGCCCGCAAGAATGTTGCTGTAGCTACTGAGCACGGGCAGCGCAATGAAACCCAGATCCACTACGTGCGCGAGGGCGGCCTCGCGCGCGCCCAGCGTCGAGAACGCGAGCCCGAGCGACTTGCCATAAAAGCTCGTCTTGCGGAGCGTCAGCAGCATGAACGTGTTCGGCTTTGCTACGCCTGACAAATTCCATTTGTCGGAGATCATTCGCTTTGCGCGGATGATGTCGGCCATGGTGTGCATCGGGATGAACATCGAGAAAGGCCTCATTTTTTTGAATCAAGCACGTCGACGTTTCAGCACGTATATATCTAGGCAGATGATCCCGGGATCGTCGAAAAGTTCAGCTTTGCTTTTTTGCCTCGTATCTCCAGGCACTTGGCGTCGTAGGCGAGGGCGGCTTCGACCTCTGTTTCGAAGCGCCCGAGGTAAAAGTCTGTGCCCTGGGAGTGAATTTGCGCCTTCCAGGCGTTTGCAGACTTGTACCAGGAGACGCCGATGTATGTGCTGCTTTTTTTGGTTTTTTTGTGCGAAAAGGAAGGAACTCGGTTTCGCTTGCGTCGGCGCTTCTTTTTTGTTTTTTTGCGAATCTTTTTGTCAGGCTTTGAAGGGGGGGGCGACGGCGCTTGCTTGGCAGAGGCCGAACTCAGCCGCGCGAGCCGCCGCGACAGCTTCTTCAAAGATGCATTCTTCATGAGCGAGGATTTGCCGCGGATCATTTTGATGCGGCCGAGTGTCGACGGGCGTGTGCTTATACGATCGAAGGCCTCGATCCCGGGATCTACGTATTTTAATGTTGATTGAAATAAAATGCAGAGGCCATTTACGTTTACCTACACGCACGATCACGAAGGCAAGCGATCGCTGCGCACGACCTCGCCGTCGACACGGTGTCCGTCTTCGACTCGCTTGTCTGGCGTTACTTCACTCGAGATCATGCAGGCCTCTCGACGAGAGCGGCAGCAGCGACAAGAATACGCAACGCAGAAGCTGATTGAGTTTGACGAGAAGGCGCGCATTGCCGAGCAGGCGGCGATTGATGCGCATCGGGCTCGAATCGAGGCGCAAGCCGCGCAGCTGGAGCTGCGTCTGTTTGAGGAGGCGGTAAAGACTTTGAAAAGGGATACGTCGCCAAAGAAAAAAAGAAAGGTAAAAAAGAAGAAATGAATACAATTTTGATCTTCATTCTGTCCGTGAGCGCGGTGAGCACCTGCTTTGGCGCTGTGATCGCGCTAGACTGTGGAGAAACGATTTTCAGATACATGGACGACGTGGTCGAGAGCGACACAGTCAACGACCTTATTGACTGAACCCGGGATCAAGACCTCGGGGTATAAGGGCGGTCTGGTTTTGGGAATTTTTCAAAGATGCTGTACGCGCCGGAATGCATGTGGAGCGAGAGCTTCGAGAAAATTGGACACATACCGCCGTCTACCTTTTTAGTTAAGATGGGGAAGAGGGGCAGAACATGCGTAAATTGCAGAAGGGAAAAGAAGGCGGGCTGCGGAGGCCTGTACAGAGTACCCAGTTGCTTAGTAAATGTCGGGGCTCCTCGCATTCCAAGGAGCAGGCTTAGAAGGAAGAAGAAGAAAGGGCTGATCCCGGGATCGTCACTTCAGTAGAAGGGGTATACTGAGTGCGTCGATGTAAGTAAAAATTATGGTGGAGATGAACCTCGGCGAAATGCTTGAGCACAATAAGCTCTGGATCCCAAAGTCCAAAAAAGACGACATCGTCAAGAAATACGGTCTACTTACTCTCGACGATTTCGATCGGATTTATGGACTCAACAAGGCGATGGGAGCGTCGTTCGATAACTCTTGGAGCACGGTCATGATGGCCATGAACATCTGTCATGGAGACCTGAAAGACCAATTTGACAAGCTGGTGTGGGCTGATGGCATACAGAGGATGGTGCTTGGCGACCTGCTGAATATCGTGAGCAACCTGCTGCGTAAGCGCATTGAAGAGGATGGCATCTGGTACCGCGTCAACGATACGCCGCTCTCGGAATTAATGGAGAAGATGGAGCAGGAGTAGGCACGTAGCGTTGAGTGTGCATGGGTCGCAATCGCAAGTCGAACAAGTAAAAAAAAATATTGGCTGTAAAAAAAAACATGCTGACGCCAAACGTGAATGGCAGCTTGGATTCAATCCCAGCATTGGACAACAACTCGTACACGCACGCATACGGCCAGCCTTTGTTTTCGCACAACGGTCGGGATCACAAAGTCATTGCACTTTTTTCGACGTCGTCGGTTCCTGCGGAGGGCAAAGGCGTGGTGTTCAACAGCGAGGGCGAGCTGGAGGCGTCGGATGTGGGCGTGGTGGGTGGTACGCTAACGGACGATGGTCTTCTGAAGCTGAGCAAGGCGGGGGGAGAGGAGGTGGAGCTAGACTTGAGCGCGCTTTCGGTGCCCGAGGTCGACGGAGTCACGATCGAGAACTCTGACGGCGGGCTGAAGCTTGTGTCGAACATGTTTGACGTGAAGTCGTCGAATGACGCACTCGAGGTGAAACAGACGCCCGTGGTTCTTGGCGGTCAATGCGAGCTGGAGGTGAAGACGGACGAAAAGTCGATCGCCGTGGGCTCGTCTGGGCTGGAGGTGAAGACGGACGAAAAGTCGATCGCCGTGGGCTCGTCTGGGCTGGAGGCGAAGACGGACGAAAAGTCTATCGCCGTGGGCTCGTCCGGGTTGGAGGTGAAGACGGACGAAAAGTCTATCGCCGTGGGCTCGTCCGGGTTGGAGGTGAAGACGGACGAAAAGTCGATCGCCGTGGGCTCGTCTGGGCTGGAGGTGAAGACGGACGAAAAGTCGATCACCGTGGGCTCGACTGGGCTGGAGGTGGCGGAAATGGGCATCGAGGAGAAGCATCTCGGGGACAAGGAGCGCAGACGCATTCGAGATGTGGATGATGTGGACAACCCGGATCCGCAACTAACGTCTCGGGTCCTTTGTACCAAGGGCGACGGCGCTGCAGCTCTTCCGAAAGTGCAGATTGGCGCGGGAGAGCTGTCGGCAGACTGTTCGAAATTTGTTCTGTCTGGCCTTGATTCTGGCAGCGCGACAAAGGTGCTCTTCATCAACGACGACGGAGTTGTGACGAAGGACGATGCCCCTAGCGGCGCCACCGCCGACAACTCGACAATCACCGCCGACGGGTCCGGCGTTCTGAGCGCCTCGGGCGACTTTGGAGCGGGTGAGGTCAAGTGCGGCGCCATGACCATGTCGGGAGATTTGAAGATGACCGGAGTGTCGGGTCAGGCCCAGACGCACGTCTTGTATGTCGGATCGAACGGGCTCGTGACAAAAGGAAGTGTGGCAGATCTTCTTTCGGATGTCGCGACGGCGGATGATGTCGCGACGGCGGATGGATTGACGATTCTCAATACCGCCGGCACACTTTCAGCGACGGCTCTCAAGAACGGAAACACGGTGGTACAGGCAAATTCGGACAACGTGTTCATCAACACGAAGACGACTTTCGATAGCACAAGCACGAGTTTGTCAATGGAGCCGCTTGTTCATATGAAAGCCGGCGGGGATTGCAGCCTTCGGATCGAAGCAGGCTTAAATACAACTGCTACGGGGCTGGAGTCCTACGTCGAATTCGTGTCGAAGCAGAGCACAGCTGACTCAAAGAAGGGCTGGCAGTGTGGAATGGACGATACAACGACTTTTCACATCCATTACAACACACCCGGTAGTTTCAATAATGCAAAAGATAACGCCGAATTCACAATTGTGAGTTCCACTAGTACAACAGCGAAGGATGGAAAGGTAGGAATCAACGTTGAATCTCCCACAAGCGAGCTGGACGTTGGAGGAACGCTTGCTGTGAGTGGAGCGGCAACTATTGGCGGAAGACTAACCGGAACAAGCGAGGGACTTCTGTCAACTTTGTTGGACTTCAATGCTCGAAATGCGGCCATCGATTGCACCGGCGATCTAGTAATGCCCGCCACATCTGATTCTGGCTACATTCCATTTGTCGGCGGTTCTTCCCGTGTGGATGGTTGGGGATATCGCCAGCACGTGGTGTTTGGGGCATACCGCGAAACGGACGAATTAAAAAAAAATGGGGGCAATCAAGCTCTATTAAATGGAGGGGGCTGGGGATACGGACTGATTGCGGTGGGCGGAAAAGCACAAAATGGCGAGGTAACATCGGACACCGGGCCGAACCGCGAATTCAAATTCCGCTCGAATGGCACGTTCGAGGTCGAGGGCGACATCAAGGCAGCCGGCGTCAAAAATTTCAGCATTCCTCATCCACTCGAGTCGGTCGATTCGAAGCTCAGACACGCCTCGATTGAAGGTCCGTCTGGCGATCTAATTTATTCCGGAACGGCCACGTTGGTCGACGGAAAGGCCGAGGTCGACATCGACGCCGAGTCCAAGATGACAGCGGGCACCTTTGTGGCCTTGACGAAGAACGCAAAGTGCTTCACGAGCAACGAGAGCGACTGGGGCGCAGTTCGAGGAATTGTCAATTCGGGCACCCTCTCGATCGAGGCACAAGACGCAAGTTCTACCGCAACCGTGTCGTGGCTGGTGTTGGCGACGCGAAAAGATCAGAATTATTTGGACGCAGAGTGCACGGACGAGAACGGCGACTTTGTCCCCGAATTTTAATTCGTGTGGAACTGGTCGATCCCGGGAATCGATCACCTTTTCTTTGACTTTTTCCTTCGTTTATACATCTGATAATTCGTCATTCTCGAGGGCCGCCACTGATTGCGGCCTGCAAGAGACGAGTCTGAGCCGCTGCCGGTGCAGTCACTCTCATCGGAATCGCTGAATTGCGCGTCGTAGACAGAGTCGTTATGTCGATCGATCCTTTTTTCGTACTCCTCTCCCCGGAACAAGTAGATCATTTATTCATTTGAAATATTTTTTACTCCGCCGAAATCGGCAATCCCGGGATCGCGATTTTTGACCCACCTCTTTGAAGAGGTGATCCCGGGTTCGAACCCAAAAGAGACTACCCCCCTCTCTACTTTCAGGAAAAATCCAAAATTTTTTTGAGAGAAAAATGCCGTCAGTCAAGCGTTCCAACAACGAGGTCGACAACATTGGCGACCAGAAGCCGATCAAGGTTTCGAAGCTGGAGGCGACCGATGAAGTCAAGACGGTGGAGTCGGTGGAGAATCCAGTCAATACGCCGCTGTACGTGGTGTACAAGAAGGAGAAGAATAAGTTCAATCCTGACAACGTGGTCGTTGGCACTCCGTTGAAGCGCAACCGTGGAGTTCGAGCTGACGTCACGTACTCATTCGTGCTCGCGAACGGCTCGACGCGCGAGGTGCCGTTGGTCTTCCAGACCCCGGTCTCTTTCTCTCGATTCGGATTCAGCAAGTACTCGCACGAGGGCGACGAGTCGAAGGTGAAGTGCAGCGTCGATATGTGCTTTCGCGACCACGAAAGCGCGACGTTGGCCTCTTTTCGCGCCCTTGACGCGAAGCTGAAACTCGAGATCTCGGAGCACCTCGACGTCTTCTTTCCGGGCAAGGGGCTGAAGAAGGACTTTATCGAGATTATCTATAACGACCTGGTCAAGCAGACAGTCAAAGATGGCGTTTCCTATGATCCGTACATTCGCCTCAAGGTCCAGAGCTTCGAGAGAGATGGAGCAATGGTTTGTAACGTGACCTGCTTTGACGCCGATGCAAACAAGGACAACTTCAAGGATCATCAGCTGCAGATCACCGACTTCAACGCGGGTTGCGAATTCCGCGGAAAGGTTCTTTTCGAAGGAATCTACGTCGCCGCGGGCAAATGCAGCCCGGTTGTCCGCGTCGACCGCATCCAGAAGATTAGCTCCGGCGAGGACGACTCGTTCGGTTTTGTCGAGTGAAGTATTGTTTGTAGAGCCTCTCGTATTCTTCCTGCTCGACTTCGTGCTCGTATAGCTGAGTAGCTACAATGACTGGAGTTGATGATATGTGTCGCTTCTTACAACAGAAGGCGCCCATGTCAGTTATTGAAAATAAATTTTACTTTGATTTCTTTTTGTACTTGGTTGAGACAAGCATGGCCATGCCGAGAATGATGCCGGCCAAAAAGACCCGACCGCGTCTTTTCGCCTCTCTTTCTTTGATTTCAAGCTGTTGCTTGGACAGCGAGTCCTTGAAGGGCGTACCGTAGTTTGCAATGTATGTGTATAGCATATAAAAGATGCTGGCGAAAACGTACAGAAACCCAACCACGGCAAAAGCTAGAATTTTCTTGTCCGATGGCATTTGTTTTAGTATATATTTTTTTAGTCTTGAGCGGTCTTGATTTTGGGCTCGACCTCTTCTCTGTCGTCGATGAGTTTGGACGGGTCGGAAAAGTAGGGTCTCGGATTACCGGTCTCGGGGTCGAAGAACGTTGCCATAATTGCGCTACCGCTACCGTTCAGCACTCTGGAATTGCATGAGTTGCCGTTTCTGTCTCGTGTTTTCTGAAGCTGTGAGAGCTTGTTTCGCACCTCTCGGGGGTCGTCCAGCTCGGCCTCGAGCTCGGCCTCACACTCGTCGATGCGCTCTTGTGTCGGCGCGGGGCACCGGCTTTTGCTGATGAACGGAAAAATGCCAATGGTGTAGGCGACCATGCCGTGGACTAGGAGCGTCGTGACGATTGGGAACGCGGCGTCGACTTCAAAAACTGCGATCTGCGAGGTCGCGAGCCCCATAACCGCAAGGGCCACAGAAAAGGCGAGCGTGAGTTTTTGATCGTTATAGTCGCGTGTACTTTCACCCGAGTTGCACTCGTTGAGGAGCTTCGAGCTGTATATTGACATGGAATAGGTTACGATGGCCAAGACCATGAGCGAGGCGTGCAGGTATCGAAACTGGTTTGCGTGGTTCAGGATCGCGTACACGCAGAAACAGAAGGCGGCGACGAAGAAGATCGCAAAAAAGCTCGTGGAGGTCGTTTCGTTGGAGCAAAACGAAACAGACTTGGCAGAGCTGCCGATGGACAAGCATCCGGACAAGAACAGGGACGCGAGTGAAAATGCGTGGTACGGATTTATAGTTTTCTGTTCTTCGTTCATTTTACTTTACTAAATATTTTAAATCAGCCCGTCGCGAATGCACGCGGTGACGGAATGGTCGATCATGATGTCGAAACTCGGCAGTTCTTCGAGCGCGCCTTCGAGCAGGTCGGGGAGCTTGGCGGACGAGATGCGCTTGAATCGAAGCTGGCTGAGATGTTCCTGGTGCTCCACGTCGACGGAAATGACGGGATCCATGAGCTCGACGATGGATTTGACCTTTCGGAGAGCGGGCCCGTCGCAGTGGCGACCGAAGCGGCGGTAGGCGGCGGCGCTGACGCAGTTTTTGAGCAGAAGCAGCAGGCTAACGGTTTTTGAGAGAAGGTGAATCGCTTCTGTCTCTTCGCCCTCCCAGGATAGGCGGTATTCGTTGAAAAAGACTTCCGCTTCGCGCCGCACGGAGATGTTGACAATCTTGTTCCAAAAATTTTTGAAGCGCGGGTAAAAGTAAAGTTTCTTCTTTGTAATTTTTTGGAGCCGCTCGAGGTCAATATGGTTCATTTTCTCTCGAGTGATCGGGTCCGTGAGCTTGCCGCTGTGGTTGAGGTAGCTTTGGATTGCAACGGCCGAATATCGGATCGAGTTTCCCGATTTGGTTTGGAAATGAAAGACGTCGCCAGGCTCGATGGCGCTGCGCGTGATCGGACAAATTTCTTGACTCATTTTCTTTCTAGCCTATTTTTTTTTAATCATCTTTGGCATGCCCATGCCGCTTGGCATTCCCATGCCGCTGGGACCGGTCATGGACTTGGCCCCGGCGGAGGAGAGGATCTTCATATCCTTTTGCTTGGACTCGTTCATCTTTTTGCGAAGATGCTCCTTGAGGATCGGGTCAATGGGCTCCTGTATTTTTTTGAGCTCCTTGTTGCGGAAGTCCTCGAAGCGCTGACGCAGGTCAAAGGTTTCCTTTCCGTCCTTGAGGTCGGAGAGGATTTCCTCGGCCGATTCGAAAACCATCTGCTCGTAGCGTCCGAAGGCCGAGGTGGGGCGCGTTTTTTTGGAGGCCTGGACGCGGCGGTTCATCTTTTCGATTTCTTTGTTTTCCTTTTCGATCTTGATGCCGGTCAGCTTCTCGAGCCGCTCGTTGACGTGCGTGATTTTTTGGAACGCGGGCGGCGGAAACGGCAGCCAGGAACGATTGTCGCAGACGCAGAGGTTCGACTGGTAGCCGCCATTGACGGCATTGGTGGCCACGGACTCTGCTTCGGCTTGCGTGGTGAAAGAGCCGTGCAGTCGTATGAAAACGCGCTTTTCCTTGGCATCGTGGACGTAGGAAAAGATGGAGTAGCGATCAGGGTTCGAGAAACCCGGGAACGACTGTTTTAGTATTTGCTGGGTCGACAGACTTGGCTGAAGCTGGATCGTTTTTTGAGGCGAGGCGAACATTTTACTTAGTTTGATATTTTTTTGGCATGCGATTAAGCTACGACGACGTTTGGGCACGAGTTGTTGATGGCCGTGTTGAGTTTATAGATTGACCGAAGGCTGGAGTTGAGCGACCTCGAGCGCATGCAGTAGCCGTTGCTGTCGAGCGCGCACGGAAGCTGGGAGCAAGAAAGGTTCTGTCGTAGCCACGCGTGGCGCGCCTGCAAGAACTTGGAGACGGCGAGAACGGTGTTGAAGTAGATGGGGGCGATTTTCGGGCCGCCAACGAGGTCCTTGTAGTCGATGTAGGCGTCGTCGATTTCAAAGGCAATCGCTTTCAGCGTCCACCCGAGCATCGGGAACTCCTCTGCCGCCTCGATTCGGATGGGCTGCGCCATCGGGATGCTGCTGATGAACTCGATTGCGCGCAGCAAGGTGCGGGTGCGCGGCTTGAGCTTGAACAGGCGGCGCATGAGCTGGTAGAGGCCTTGCGACGAGACGTCAAACTGCTGCAGGGTGAGCTCGATTCCGCTGACGGTGGCCTTTTCGGCCAGATATCGACAAAAACGGTCGGAGAGTCGCCATCCGCCTTGGCTGGTGGCGGTGACGGCTCGCTTGCCGATGAACGTGAGCTCGGAGAAATTCTTGGGCGCGCGCAGCCAGTACTTGAGCTGGTTGGTGTAGCCGTTTTGCAGGATGCTCAGCAGCGGGATTCCGGAAAAGTACCAGTAGCGGTCGTGGTTGGCGATGGCGAAGTGGAAAAAGTAAACGTCGCTAAAGTGGAGAAAACTTTCCATGTAGTGCATTAGATGGTCGTTCATGTAGAAAAGGTTGAACAGGCGCGTGCGCAGCTTCTTTGCGACGGACCGGGTAACGGTCATTTTTTGTATTTTTTTTTGGCGATGTCTATATGTACACTTTTTGGTCCGATCCCGGGATCAGAGTGGAAACATGGCGCGCTTGGAGAAGAACATGGCCCATTTTTTTGCTACGGCGGCGCCGAGGATGTGGCGCTGGACGTTCTCCTGCGTGTATGCAGTGACGCGGCCGTAGAGTTTCACGGCGAGCGCGTCGACGAGGCGATTGTTTCTGCTGCTGCTACCGTGGAACTCAAGCAAGGCCTGGCGAAGCGTCTTGTACCTGGATCTAGCTAGAGTGCGGTAGGCGGAGTTGGCGGGCAGGAGGCGGTTCCAGTCGCGCTTGAGGTCCTGGATCTTGTAGTCGACGTGGATTCCGTTGCGCGTGGCGTAGAGGAAGCCGCTCGACGGCAGGAAGCAAAAGTAGTCGCTGAGATTGGTGAGCTCGTCGTCGGTCATCGGAACCGGCAGGGCATCGTTCTCGATGGCGATGCGCGTGACGAGAAGGTTGGGCTCTTGGGAGCTGGACAGCTTGCCGTTCGGCAGCGCGAGGTAGACGTTGATGTGGCGGTTCGACAGGACGAGGCTCTCGACGTCGCCGAAGACGTGAACAGTTTTGTAAATGCTGTTGAGGTTGTTGATCTTGATTTTTCGCTCGGTGACACCCTCGGAAGAGATTAGAATAATGACCCGAGTGCTGGAATGCCGCGCCTCGTTTCGGTTCTTGTGATCTTTGGCCGCGTGCCGAACTTTTGCGGGCGCCCCAGACGCCCGGCTTGCGCGTGCACTCCGACCCCGAGCTGCTCGGCCCTCGTTTCCTGGTTTTGCCGGCTGAATATGAGCATGCGAGCCCTTTTGATCACCTGGCGGTTGATTTTTTGGAGGTCGTTCTCGATTTGGGACTGGGTCATCGGAGTCGCTCGTTGGGACGTCAAGGTCGACATCCGCCCATCGAATTCCACTGGAGGGAGCAGCGCTGTTTGGTCGTGGAGGAAGCGTTTGCGTTTGATGGCCATTTTGTTGGCTTGGTACATATTGAATTCGGTGTTCATGAGCTTGAGGACATCAACGGTAGTGATGTTGCTGTTGGTGATTCCGGCCGTGTCGGAAAGGGCGATTGATTGGTTGGTGAGCTGCTTGATGTTGTCCTGGTCAAAGAAGGCCGCGCGCATGCCCGAATCGGGTCGAATCGGGTTGGCGCGGACTCCTCTGTACTGGTCGCGAATTCGAAGCGGGTTGACGCGATATACCGGCGTCGTACAGTTCGAAAACATTTTCTAAATTTAGTATAAGCAAGAAAATAAAAACATGCCAATCACGCCGCGTCGCCGCTACCCTAGGAGGACTAGGCGTCCTCCGCTTCGACTGAACGTCGTGTTGGATCCGAACAATGAGCTGACGCATTACGGCTACGTGCGCGAGGAGGTAAATTACCGCGATAGGAGCGACGAAAACGAGGAGGCCGAAGAGGTTTCGAGTTCGTTGGAGTCGAGCGAGGAGGCCATGGATTTGGAGGGCGGGGAGGACGAGCACGAGGAAGACGAGGAGGAGGCGGAGGAGACGGACCTAGACGGGTTCGTGGTGAACGATGAAGAGGTTCTGGAGGGGTCGGAGGATTCCGACTCGGAATATGAGCCGGATGAGGAGGACATGGAGGAGGAAGAGGAGGACGAGTACGATTCTTCGAATGAGGTGGACGAGGACGAGGACGAGGATGAGGAGGGGGAAGAGGATGAGGGAGAGGATGAGGGAGAGGATGAGGGAGAGGATGTGCGACGCGTCGTGTTTCAGCTACAGCAGGGTCCGCTTTAGGATTCGAACACATTTTTTTTGCAGCGGATTCCCGCATGTGGTAGTCACATGCGATCCCGGGATCGAACGTTTGGTGCACACATATACGAAATTTTGTTTGTTGATTGCAAACGATGGGCAACAAGGTCGTGTGTTTGAGCAAGCGCAGGCTTGCGAGCACGTGCGTAAATCGAGAGAAGCTCGACGAGAGCATTCGAGATCGAGTTCGGATATTTGAGGAAAAGAATCCAAAACTTTTGGATCAAGATGAAGACGACGATTTGAAATCTTTCTTCGACGGTTTCGACGGCTTCATTCCAAAGTCGCTTCCGGCAACGCCGTCGGCGGATCGAAGGGGTTTTATTTGGCAGGATGACTAGTCGAGGTCCTCGATGGGCTCCTCTACGGGCTCCTCGGTCGGATCTTCAAATACCTTTCGAAGTTCCATTCGAACAAAATCCGCCAGCGCGTACAGTGCCAGGTTCAACACGTTTTCTAGAAACAGATCCCAGTCCACGTTCGGCGTGGGAGCAGGCTCATAGCGATCGAGCAAAATCTCCAGCGCGTCGCTGTAGCTCGTCATGTTACAGCTTCGAATATTTAAAAAAAAGTAAATTTAAACATGCTTCCGCTGGAGATTCAAAACATTGTGCAGGGGTATCTTGAAACGTCGCCCCACGTCAAAGAGCTCGAGCTCGTTTTTAGCCTGGTCCGTCATTTCTGTGTAGGTTGTGTGTGCGAAGGCCGCTGCTTCCTGAACTTTGCCAAATCGCCCGATTTTCGCCGTGTCTCCGAGCTAATGTTCGCGTATTAGTAAAGAGGGCGAAAAAAAAATGTTTTCTGTTGTAAATATAAATCATGTCAGCTGTAAACGGCGCAATTCTTCACGATCAGCAGCTGGGGTTCGTTGACGTGACCCAGAATCTCGACGAGGGAAGCTCGGCCTCGGTAAACGACCGCGTCGCGGTAAACACTGCCACCTTTCTCATTGACACCGAACACCACGGCAAGACTCTCGAGATCGGCTACGGCGGAGACGGCTGCGTGTTCATGCTGCCCCGGTACCCGGCGGACGGCTTCACGGTGTCGATCACCAACGCGATCAAGTGCGGCGCCACCAACTCCTTCCAGGTCAAGCGCTGGG
>Ga0187217_1000378_pt1 | contig 18958 bp, 3 predicted proteins | sample 15SPOviralmetaG_FD_130165 | JGI IMG/M metagenome (GOLD analysis project Ga0187217, IMG submission 130165) | Marine viral communities from the oligotrophic San Pedro Time Series (SPOT) site, San Pedro Channel, CA, USA - 15 SPOT_SRF_2010-09-15... | ecosystem: Environmental > Aquatic > Marine >... | reverse complement strand
GGTGGTAGTGCTCTTGAGTTTGCTACTTTACCTGCTAGTGGTATTTCTGATGTTTCGGCAGATACAACCCCACAACTTGGTGGTAACTTAGACCTTAATAGTAATAATATTACTGGAACTGGTAATATTGGTGTTGCTGGTACTGTTAGTGCTACAAAAGTCATTACTGGTAAGTGGAGTTTAGGTGCTGATGGTTCTAGTCACTATACATTTACTGGACCTGGTGTTACTGCTGGTACGGATGATCCAACAATTTATTTGGTAAGAGGACAATCTTATCAATTTGCTAATAATTCTGGTGGTCATCAATTCCGAATTCAGAGCACTGTGAATGGACCATCTCCTGCTAACTCAGGAACACCATATAATACTGGTGTTACTAACAATGATGCGAATACTAACACAACATTAACTTTTGATGTTCCGTTTGACGCTCCAGACACTCTGTATTATCAATGTATTCAGCACTCAAGTATGGGTGGTAAGATTGTTATTACTTCTCCTAGTAAGAGATTTACTACTGCAGCAAGTACTGGTTCACTTAATGCAGCAGCAACAACAGACATTACAATTGCAGGTTGTAAAACATATGCACTGTTGAAAATTGCAACTTCACATGCTGCTTGGGTTAGATTATATACCGATACAACTTCTAGGACTAATGATGCTTCTAGAGCATATACAACAGATCCAACACCAGGTTCTGGTGTAATCGCTGAAGGATATACAGCAACTTCTGGTGCTGCTACATTTAAGATGTCACCAGGAGTGCTTGGTTGGAATGATGACGGAACACCATCATCTAACATATATGCAAAAGTGACTAATAATGAATCAGGTGCTCAAGATATCACAGTTACGTTAACAATCGTCAGGGTAGAAGACTAATGAACGAATACATAGTAACTTGTAGATCGTATGAAGATTTAGATAATCTTTATACTGATATGGAGACTTCAGGCGGGTCTTTATATATTCCCGATAGAGCAGTTGACCTGATTCATAGAAGAGCAATCAGTCGTAACACTCATTATATGTTGACGGAAGAAGAGGCAGTAGAAGTAAGAAATGATGAGAGAGTGATTGCTTGTGAGAGATTAGCAAAGGACAGGGGTATTATTTCTGATTACTTATGGACACAAACTGGTGACTTTGAAAAAACAACTGGAACCATACAGTCTGATGATAAGAACTGGGGACTTTATAGAGTAGCAAAGGGTGATACATCATACGATGCAGCGGGGACACATAGTATTAATGTTACTGCCTCTAGTTCATCTGCTTATACTTTAAGTGGTTCTGATAGAAATGGGCCTGTAAACGGTGATAACGCCAATGTTGGTGCTAATGTTGGCGACACTATCAGTTTTGTAGTCAATGCAAGTGGTCATCCATTTTACCTACGAGTATCAAATAGTGGTGCGAATGTAAGCACCCCAGCAGCAACAAATCAAGGTACTGTAAGTGGTACTGTTTCCTGGACACCAAATACTGTTGGTACTTATTATTATCAGTGTGGATTTCACTCTGGTATGATCGGAACAATCACTATAAGTGCTAGGGCTGCTAATTGGGGCAAGAATGCCACCACAGAAATTTCAAATCAAACTATTGTTACTACTGCATCGGGAAAAAATGTTGATGTTGTAATCGTCGATGCTCACATGAACCCAGACCACCCTGAGTTTGCCGTAAATGTTGATGGAACTGGTGGTAGCAGAGTAAATCAGTTTAATTGGTTCCAGTATAATTCTGCGTTGGGATATGGTGCTAATGGAACTTATACCTACAGTGCATCTGGTGCTTCACCAAACAGTAATCACGGAACTCACGTAGCAGGAACTGCCTGTGGCAACACACAAGGGTGGGCAAGAGATGCTAACATTTATAATATGGCTTTCAATGATACATTATCCGGTGTAAGCGATTGGGATGAAAAGTTATGGGATTATCTTCGCCATTTTCACCAAAATAAAGCAATCAATGCTACAACTGGTAGAAAAAATCCAACAGTTACTAATCACAGTTGGGGATTTTCTTATAGCGATGTAAATCTTTCGGGTGTTACAGCAGTAACTTATAGAGGAACAACAACTTCTCTTACTGGAACTGATGCTGAAAAGAAAACTATTCTAGAAGATAATGGTGTTCCAGTTCCATTTAGTACCTATATCAACAATGCACCTGCTAGAGTTGCCGCAGTAGATGCTGATATTCAAGATGCAATAAATGATGGTGTGATTGTTATTTCATCTGCTGGAAACAGTTATTGGAACTGTGACATTTCTACTGGTAATGATTATAATAATTCTTATGTTGCAGTTCTTACATATTCACACTCCAAAGGTTCAACACCTGGTTCATCAGATAATGTTATTTGTGTGGGATCAATTGGTTCCAGAATTAATGAAAAGAAATCAGGTTTTAGCAACTGGGGAGCAAGGGTAGATATTTGGGCACCTGGTAGTGATATCATTTCTGCTGTTTATGATCAGTCGAGTGCTAGTTCTGAGGGTTATGGTTCTTTACCACAAGACTCTAGAAATAGTTCTTATTACTTAGCATCAATCAATGGAACAAGTATGGCTTCTCCACAAGTTTGTGGGGTTATCGCTTGTCTTACTGAACAAGAACAAAATCTTACTCAAGCAGAAGCACTTCAACACCTGAAAGAGAATTCTTTAGCAGAACTTGGAACTAGTGGTACTATTAACCACTCTCCATATCGAGCACTTGGTAGCAGTCACAATCGATATCTTTTTATGCCTAAGAAGAGACCTGAAACTGGCACAGTATCTCCTGCAGTTCTACATAAAAACAGAAATCCAGACTCTGCTGGCGTAAAATATCCTAGGGTTAGAAATAATAGAGTCTTCCAATAATAAATAATATACCGTGTGAAGGAAGGCACATAATGTGTGCTAATCTGGGTAACTGCGAAAGTAGTTGCCCCTTTTTTTATGCTAAATAATCCATAACAAGAACTATAGTTGGAATAAGATGGGTCTTTCCAGATTAGATAATTTTCTAAAGTCTTCCAAGGGAACGATTCTTTATGTCAATCCAAATGATTTGGATTCGACAGATAGTATTGAGAACCAGGGCAACTCTTTAACCCGCCCGTTTAAGACAATTCAACGTGCCTTGGTTGAGGCAGCAAGATTTTCCTATCAGAGAGGATTGAATAACGATAGGTTTGGAAAAACCACAATTCTAATCTATCCTGGCGACCACGTTGTAGATAATAGACCTGGTTTTATTCCTGATGGTGCAAATAATTTTAGATTAAGAAACGGAACAGTTACAAATGATCTAGCCGACTTTGATTTAACGTCAAATTTTGATGTAAACAGTGTCAGTAATCAACTTTATAAATTAAATAGTATTTATGGTGGGGTTATTGTACCTAGAGGTACATCTATTGTTGGTCTAGACCTTCGTAAAACAAAGATTAGACCGAAATATGTACCAGATCCCCTTAATACTAATATTGAACGCACTGCATTGTTTAGAATTACTGGTGCAGGGTATTTTTGGCAGTTCAGTATCTTTGATGCAAATCCAAATGCTCCAGTATTTAAAGATTATACCTCAAATACTTTTGTTCCAAACTACTCGCACCATAAACTGACTTGCTTTGAGTATGCAGATGGTGTTAATCCAGTAAATATTAACGACGATTTTTTAACATATTCTAGCACTAGAACTGACTTGGATATGTATTATGAAAAAGTCAGTTTAGTTTATGGAGAACAGTCTGGAAGAACTATTGCTCCAGAATATCCAAGTGTTAATATTGATATTGAGAAGAAGATTGATGAATATCGTATTGTTGGTTCTATTGGAGAATCTGTAGGCATCAGTAGCATCAAAGCAGGTGATGGTGTCATCTCTAGTTCGACAATTACAGTTCAAACTTCAGAAGTACTTGATAATCTTGAAGTAGATACTCCATTTAGAATTGAAAATATTACTGCTCCAGGATATGACGGTCAATATGTAGTATTCCAAAAAACAAATGACACTGAAATTATATTTAAAGGAAATACTATACCAACAAATCCGTTACCAAATATATCTGGTGCAACTTTAACTTTAAGTTCTGATACTGTAACTTCAGCATCACCATATATCTTTAACGTCTCTCTGAGATCTGTTTTTGGTATGAATGGTATGCACGCTGACGGTTCTAAAGCAACCGGATTCCGTTCAATGGTTGTTGCACAGTTTACTGGAATTGGTCTACAAAAAGATGACAATGCGTTTGTTATCTTTAATGGGGATACTCCGTCAACTGGTAACTATGACGATTCTACCAGTGCTGGAAATTCAACTATAAGTAATAACTCTAGAGCAAGATATAAACCAGAATGGAGAAACGTACATATTAAATGTTCAAACAAATCAATTATTCAGGTTGTTTCCTGTTTTGCTATTGGTTTTGCTGAACAATTTGTTGCTGAGAGTGGTGGAGATATCTCACTAACTAACTCAAACTCTAACTTTGGTGCTGTAGCACTTGCTTCTGATGGTTATAGAACTGAAGCATTTACCCAGGATGACCAAGGATATATTACACACATTCTTCCACCTGAAGAACTTCCAATTGAAGAAAACTCAATCGAATTTACTTCTATTGATGTCTTAAAAACTTTACCTCCCACTTATAGCAGTGTCGGTGTTGGAACTACAAATCACTTGTTCTTATATAATGAAACAAACCCTGATGTTCTTCCAGAAAATATTATTGAAGGATATAGAATTGGTGCTAAAACCAACGATCAATTAAATTTCCTTGCATCTATTAATGGTTCTTTAGAACAATATAGTGCTAAGATTACGATGCCTTCTCCTGTTGGAGCAGCAAGAACTGATAGTGGAGAAAAGATATTTAAGGTTTCTAGAAACAGTTCGGGTATAAACCAAATTGGTTCATCTAGTATTGGCAATATTACTAATGTAATCAGTTTAGAAGAAACTCATAACTTCTTTAACGGTGAGAGTGTAAGAGTTCTTTCTACCACTGGTCAACTTCCAGATGGTTTAGTTCCAGATACAATTTATTTTGTAATTACTGAATCTACTGACATTCCAACTAGCAGACCATATAATATTAGACTTGCTCAGAGTGAAACTGACGCTATAAATGATATTCCAATTAATATCAACTCAAAAGGTGGGGAACTGCGTATTATTAGTAGAGTAAGTGATAAGGTTCCTGGTCAATTTGGGCATCCTATACAGTATGATACTTTTAATAATCAATGGTATGTAAATGTATCTGCAGCTGCAACAGAAAACACTATTTTCCCAGCAATTGTCAGTCTTGGTTCAACTGCATTAGGAAATGCTACTCCAAGAACATTCTTTGATAGAAAACGTGATGAAAGAAGTAGTTTTGATAAACTGTATCATGTCCGTTATGTAATTCCTAAAAATAGTCTTGACGTATCAAGACCTCCTGTTGAAGGATTTATCTTACAAGACACTTGTGGTTCTGCTGTAAAACAATCTGAAGTTAATAGTTTCTTTGGTTCAGGTGAGTTAGATAATAGTAATGACCATAGAAATATGCGATTTATTAATGACGGTAAGTGGGATTCTATTAACTCTGACGCAATATTCTCGACTGAACTTCCTCACAAGCTACAAATTGGCAATACTGTTAATATTACTAAAGTTAAGAGTGCAAATAACCTCAATGCATTAGATAATCTTGGATTTAATGGTCCGTTTACCGTTACCGGGATTAGTAGTGCTAAAGCATTTACGGTTGATCTTGCTGCAAATCCAGGTGCATTCCAAAACAATATACATCAAAGAAATACTGATCTTCCAAGTTTCTGTAGAAGAGACTTTGATGGAGGCATTTACTTTACATATAGAATTGCTGAGAGACAAAAATATTTAAGAGCAGAACAAGATGGGGTTTATTACTTAACTCTACTTGATGCTTCTATTGAACCAACTGTTGCTCCGTTTACAAATGAAAAGTATTCTCAACCAGTTAAATCACTCTTCCCACAGTTAAGAAGAGATGATCCTATTTCTGATCCTGCATCAGCACAGTCACATGTTCGCTCATCATTGATGGGTCAGGTTGACATCTCAGATAAGAGACATAGTATTACTAGAAAATCATTTGAGGGATATTCAAGAGACTCTAATATTGGAAATAATATTCAAAATATTGTATCATCTTCAACTGGAATTGCACATACTATTACAACTTCAGTTGATCATGGATTAAATAGCATTTTAAAAGTTTCTATTATAGATGGTGGTACTAATTATGGCAGTGGTTCTGCAACAGATGAAATATTTTATAATGCAAGACTAACTAATGCCGACGATAGTAAAATTGTTGGCAATTTTGCAACTGCAAAAGTTATTGTTGGTGCTGCAGGAAGTATTACAGAAGTTAGAATCATGGATGGTGGTTCTGCTTATGGTATTGGTAATACAATTTCTGTTACGGGAATTACTACAATTTCTAACCACACTTCAGCAGTTCTTGAGGTTCAGAGCATTAAACAATGTACTGATGAAGTTGTAAGAATTTCAGGCATTTCTTCCGATAGTCTTCAAGGATATAACGATCTGTATAGTATTTCAGGAATTACTACTGGACAAACTAATAAAATAGAAGTGCAATCTACTTCTTCTGTTTTAAATCCAGTAACCAACCCTGCAGGTTTAGATCCAACATTACTTACAAATGCCCAATTCCAATATACTGGACGACTTGCAAATGTTAGTTCCTATGTTTATGATGGTGCATCTGGTATTGCTACCGTAGTTTCTAATGGACCACATGGGTTCTCAGTAGGACAGAAAATTAGCATTGATGGTGCAGATCAATCTCAGTATAATGGCAACTTTAGTATTATCGAGATCATTGATGATCTGACTATTCCATCATATGGGTTTAAATTAGATGTTGGTATCGGAACTGTTGCACCGACTGCAACTGGAACACAGAAAGTATATCCAGAAGGTGTTTCTGCAAACAAAGGTGTAATTACTTCCGATAATGAAAACTTTGGTGGAAGACAAGTTGAAAGTTATGCAGGTATTACAACAACACTTTCCGTTGCTATCGATACATTAACATCTCCTATCATTAGAATTGCAGGAGCAGCACAATACGATATTAATATTGGCGATTACTTCCAAATTAATGACGAAATTGTGAGAGTTAGAAAAACAACTGCGACCAGTAGTTTAAGTGGTGATTTTAATGCAGATGCGCTTCAAAATGATGACAATATTACTGTTTTCCGTGGAGTATTAGGAACAAGAGCATCAAAACACCCACTATACTCTACGATTAAGAGAATTAACGTCTTACCTGTAGAATTTAGAAGACACTCTATTATTCGTGCATCTGGTCATACCTTTGAATATGTCGGTTATGGTCCTGGTAACTACTCAACTGCTTTCCCTGATAAGCAGGATAGAGAAATTACTGCAGAAGAAGAACTTATCTCTCAATCTACAAAGAGATCGGGTGGTATTAACTTCTACACAGGTATGAACGATAAGGGTATTTCATACTCTGGTAATAGAAAACTCAGCACAATTACTGGTCGCGAGGAAATTTTTGATACTCCAGTAGAAACAGTTGAGGGTGAAGACATCTTAGCACTGAGAAGTATTAATGTTCTTACTGGTGTTGAGGCTAGTCTTTCCCGTTCTATCAAGATTGATGGTGGATTAAATAAAGAAGCAATTTCTGAATTTAATGGACCAGTTATTGTTTCAAACAAACTTACAGTAAGGTCTGATAAAGGTGTAGAATCAAATAATTTATTCTTACAAGGTGATGCTTCAGTATCTAGAAAATATACTGTAGGACTTGGCACTCCATCGCTATCGGGTAACCCTGGAGATTTGGTATATAATGCAAACCCTGTTGATGGTGGAAATGCTGGTTGGATTTACACTTTAAGTAACCAGTGGAGATCATTTGGTACTGTATCTCTTTCAAGAGACACTAAAGAAGATCTTTTTGAAAGAATTGGTATTAAAACTACAACTGCTGGAGAAAATAGACTTCAGATTTTAGGTGACATAAATCAATTCTCTGTTGATGATGATGGACATCTTGGTATTGGAACTACAGCAAATGGATATGCTCTGAATGTAACTGGAGGACCTGTATTCTTTGATGAAGACTTTGTTATTGGGGCAGGATTAACTGTTACTGGTCAGTTTAGTGTAATTAATGGTCCAACTAATATTGGCGGAACAGTTTCTAACATAACAGGAGTTGGAATTCATTCCATTACTTCAGGACCAACTGCAGGATTAGGCGTATCTATATTTGTTGCCGATAGTAGTAAAACTGTATATTATTATGGTGATGGTTCAAATCTATTCAATCTTGATGCAAACCAAACTGGTTGGATTAGGCAAGGAGATAACCTTTCATATGAAGATGTTCTAAACGGTTCGGTTGGTATTGGTACTTCTATCCCAGATGGTGGCACTGCTTCTGATTTCTTACTTGGATACTCACTAACTGTTGGTTCTGCAATTGTTGGTCTTTCTGGAACAAGTCTTCATGTTCATGATGATACCCGCATCACTGGTAGTTTGAATGTTGAAACAAATTTAGAAGTTCTAGGAGTTTCAACGCTTTCGGGACCATATCATATTGATAATGTTGGCGGTGGTTATATTGTTGGTGCCGGAGCAACATTTACAAACTCAAATGTGACCGGACTTGCAACATGCAATAATGTATTCATTTCTGGCATTACTACATCAGATTCTCACACTTACCTAAGAAGTTTCTCTGAGATTAATAACAGTGTTACTCAGAGTGCTGGTGTTTTGACCTTAGATATTTCTACAGGTCAGAATTTTGAAGTTACTTTATCTCAAGCGATAACTCAAATAAATTTGATAAATCCACCTTCGGATGCAAGTGCGATGTCGTTTACGATTAAGTTCACTCAACCGTCTGGAGCATTCTATACTGTTGATATTGATGATGTTCGTATTACTCCCTTTGCTGATGCGGATAGAGTTTCAGTAAAATGGCCAGGTCAAGTTGTTCCAGTTATGTCACAATTCGCTAATGCTATTGACATATATTCGTTCAAATCGTTTGATGTGTCTAGTCTAAATACTTCAGGGTTATATGGTATCATTGGGGGTCAGAACTTCGGATGAGTAGAATAAGCAGAGATATATACACATCACTTGATGTTAATGGTCCGTATATACGAATTGATACTCAACCAACATCAACTATAACCGAACATAATCAAACTGGAACGTTCACTCTTGCTGCCTCAATATATTATCTAACTGGTGATGAGGCAGAAATTGGTGATATTGATGTATTAGAAGCAGATGCTGTTGCCCCGACAGATGCTAGTTTAGATAACCAAACCCCTGGTGTTCCTAATAGAGCAACTGTACTCAACCCTAAACCTCAAGGATATATTTCATATCAGTGGTATGAGATTAATGAAATTAGTGGTGAGACTATTAAACTTACAAATGATGACATTTATAATGGTGTTACCACAAACACATTAACTGTTGCTAATACATTATCTCCAACAGATCATTTAAATCGTTACTACTGTGACCTTGATTATATTCCAACCCCAGTAAATGGAGAGTTTGACACTGGTAATGCAGTTAATGACATTCTTAAGAGTGATGAAGTTACTCTTAATGTAAGACCATTCCTTATAATTGACACACAACCTATTTCTACAACTACATTCCGTAATCCTGATAGCGGAACAACTTCTACAAAAGCAAGTTTATCCGATACTAGATTTCCTTGGGATGATTATAGATTAGAATTTCAGTGGTGGGAAGTAGATAAAGAAAATGTTAGTAATGTTCCAAATATAAGACTTAAAGACGGGGATTACTCTAAAAGTTTCACTACTAATAAAACCGTTGAAACTATAACAAATGAAATTCAAACAACAGTTCTTACAGAATCTATTTCTGCTGGGCAATCTAAACGAGTTGGCATCCCTACAGAAACAGTAGATGTAACATTTGTCATCTCAGGCGGTGCTGGCGGAGATGGTGGTAATGAAGGTGGTTCTTCTTTAGGTGGTGACGGTGGAAAAAGTAGAATTGGAGAATTTAAATTTAATTCTGACGAACTTTTTACAATTAATAATGCATCAGAACCTACTGAGTATATATTTGCTGCAGGCACCAAAGGTAGCGATGGAAGAACTGCTACATCTATTGGTGGTGGTGCTGGAGGAGTATCTTTTGATTTAGATCAAATCACTTATACTGATGATTCTGCAAATGGTGGAAGAGGTGGTAACCCTGGTCCTGGAGGTATATCTGGTTCTGGAGGTGGAGGTGGTGCAGGTTCTTTTGTTATTAAACCACCTCTTAATGAAGACGAAACTGATAGATTTATAGTTATTGCTGCTGGTGGAGGTGGAGGTGGTGGTGCTTCTAAAGACGCTTCTGGTGTTGCTGGTGAAGATGCTAAAATCTGGAAGGAAAATTCTAGAATGGCGGTTCCTAGTGACCCCAAACAAGCAACCGTAGTAAATTATAATCCTATTGCTGGAACTGGTTCAAATCCACAAGATAAGATTGATTATGGTTTTTATATTAAGTCATCTTCTCCTCTTTCAACTTTAAACACAACAGACACCTATAGAATAGTTGTAATTTGGAATGGTTCTGTAGTTGTAGATGAACCTTCTGCCAGACTTTCTCAAACTTCTCTTGGATTCAGTTATACTAATGGCGGCCAAATTTATTATGCTTCTACATATAGAGATTCTCAACTTGGTTGGTGTAATAATGAAAGTAACTTAAGCACAGTATGTGTAAGAGGAGATGGAGAATATGTTAATACATTTGACGTTTTCGTAGATTCAACTTATACTGATGAAATTATTCCTTTTGATGGTTCCAATGGTACAGATAAAACTACCGGCGACGGTGGTGGAGGAGGCGGCGGCGGCGGTGGAGCAACTGCATCAACCACTGGCGGTAATGTAGGAAAAGACCCGATTCCCGCAGTAAACGTTGACATTACTTTTAAAGTAACTCAAACTGCTAGCAGAAGTAAAATGGGCAGTTCGTATATTGAGTTTGTAGAAGTTCCTTGGTATGGTTTTAATCCTGACATTGAACCATCTAGGGGACAAGTTGTAAGATTCAATAGAAATTCTACAACACAAACAGTATCTCTATTAACTAATAAAACTTATGATGTTTATAGTAGTTTTGAAGATGGTAGAACCTCAGATTCATTAAGAATTCTTCAAGACTTTACTCCAGATGCAAATCAAGGTGATATTATTGCTGGTAGAAGTATTGGATTTAATTTAGATGGTGGTGGTGAGAATATTCAAACAGGAAATGAAAATGATTTCAGAGATTTTATTGTCTCTGTTAGTGACGGAACATTTGATATTTCACCACAAACTGTAAAATTAGATGATGGCGAAATCTTAGGAAAAGCAATTATTAGATTTACAACTCCTGCTGCAGATATAAATTCGGTTAGTGCAACTGGTGGAGAGGGTGGTACAAGTCAGTATAGTAGTAGGGAACTAACTACAATTGTTGGAGGTAACTATGGGTTGTCCTCAAATGAAGGGGGTATTAATGTATCTGTTACAACAGAACAACCATATAATACTTTGGTAGAAACGATTTTAAGTAATAATAGCATAAGAAATGATAGTATTAGAGGTGCTCATCCATATACTCCTTATAAAGAATCAGGGTATACCTCAAATTTAACAATTACTGCAGATTATGCTCTTTCTAAAAGAATACTCTGCCAAATAAGTGCTATAGACACTTCTTTTGCAACACGAACTCTTGCTAGAACTTCATTCTCAAATACAGTATATACTGATATTGTAGATTTTATTGTCCTTGATGGTAGGAACAATACTATTACTGTTGAAGGAATTCGTCATAATGATAACTTTGCCATTCTAAATAGCAATAATTTGGATAATGGCGATTTAACAATAGAAAGGTCTGGTGATAGTAGCACAAAAGAGATTGAATATTACTCGTTCTATTCAAATGAGGATATTGAAGTTGATATTAAACTATTTGGCGGAAAGGGAAATGATGTTAATGGAAATGCTGGTGGTGAAGGTGGGTTCTCATATGTGAGACTCAATATGGAAGCAAATACAGAGTATGTAATTGCTGGTTTAAATTCATATGTTAATACACCATATCTCTTCAAAGGTGGTAGACTACTTGCATGTGTTGGAGGTGGTGGAGATGCTAATGTATCAGGACCAGGTGCTCCAGGCGGTGGTGTTTCTATGTCAGGTGGTAATGCATATAGAGGTGGAGTTGGCGGTGCTACTCCTGATACATTAACGCCATTAACGTTAGAAGGTGTTATTGGTTCTTCCTCAAACAATACTCCAATTCTTCCAGATACTAAAGCACCAATACCTAATGGTGGTAGAACGATTAGATGTTCTAAGGGCAGTCTTTTCCAGCAGGGTGGTCAACCCGACCCTTGTGAAAGCAGAGGTTCTAGTGTAAAGTTTATTACTCCTGGTGGAAATGAAGTAACAAATACAAGACAGATTTCTAGAGGATTTAAACCAGGATATAATATTCTTAAAACCGGTGGTCGTAACAATGGTGCTATCATAAATCGAGGATGGGGCGGTAGTGGTGCTACTGGTGGACAAGGCAGTGATAGTTTTGGTGGAGGCGGTGGTTCTGGATTTATTATTCCTGATGCAACCACTGATATTTTTGTTAGAAGTGAAGGTAATGCTGAGATACTTGCATCTGAAACAACTCTTTCTGGATTACAAGGAACTGGACAAGATACAATTTCTTCATTTTTAGGTGGTTCAACTGGCAATGCTAAAGTTGTAATTAGTAAAGCAGAAGTGGCATCAAGATTTCTTCCAGAATTTGTAGAAAGACCTGCAGATACAGATCTTACTGTTTCTGAAGAAGATGTTATTCCAGAATCAACATTTGTTCCTCTTCCAGAAATTATTCCTCCTCCACCAGTTGACCCACCTAATCCTAGGATGTCTATTACTAATGTAGTGTCTAAAGGATGGACTAGTGGAAATAAGACATATACTAGTTTCGGATCAAATACAAGAATAAATGTACTAGAAAGTGGTTCATTGGATGTTAATATTAGAACCGATGATATTCCTTCAAACACTCCATTTTATTGGGAAATAGAGAGAATTACTAGTAATAGTCAGTATACTGATGATGACTTTGCTGCGATGAGGGGTAGTTTTAGAACTTCCGTTTCTGGTGGAGTAACAGTTGGTTCATTTAATATAAATCCAACTGAAGACTCAGAGACTGATTTTATTAGTGGAAATCAAGATTGGAGATTTAAAATATATTCTGATTCTAATTATAATTTTATAGTGGCTAATTTTAACGGTGTTATTACCACATTAGATACTTCTCTTACTCCTCCAGTTGCAACATTTACTAGTTTAACTGCTGATGGAACTGGCAGCAATTTGAATGCAAAAACAAGGAATTCTATCAGTGAAGGAGAACCTGCAAGACAAATTAAGTTTTCTACTACGGACATACCAAATGGTTCTACAGTCAAGTGGTATATTAAGCATGTGACCACTGACGATGCTGATTTTGACAATATTGTATCTGGAACAGAAATAGTAACTTCTGATTTTAGATTAGACGATCCTGATTTATATGCTCAGCATATAGGTAAGAGTGAGCTCATCACAGCAAATCAAGGCACAGGTTCATTTGAGATTCGAGCAAAAGAAGATAGTTCAACAGAAGGTAGTCAATTCTTTGGATTGCAAATTGAATACCCTGTTGGTTCTGGAACTATAATTGCTGATAGCACAACAGGAACTAAAAAACATATTAGAATTCTGGATAGTTCTATAAATCCAGGAGCAACTATTAGTGGTGGTACTAGTGTTGAAGAGGGGGCAACTCTTACTTTAACAGTAGATACCAATAGTATAGCAACTAACTCTGTCATATACTGGAAGATTTTTAAATCTGATGGGATAACTGATGTTGATGCAAATGAGTTTGCATCTAATGAACGCGAAGAGATCTCTGAAGGTAAATTTCCAGTTAATCCAACTTCATTAAATTCTTCTTTTGTTAGACTAGGACAAGAAACATTTAATATTAAACCAGCAGCAGATGGACTAACAGAACCTACTGAAAGTTTTGTAGTTAAATTGTATAGAGATGCAGCACGTACTATAGCACTTAACACTCCTGGAACTTCTACTCCTTCTACATATACTTTTAGTGTTGTGAATACTAGTTTTAGTACTCCAGTCTACTATACAAACTTTAATGTAATAAAAACCGATGATCTAATCAGTGGTTTCCCACAATATAAGGAAACAGATACTGCAGTATCTGTACAAATTGAGGCATTTCATATTAATCCTTTAGTCGGAGACATTCCAGATTCTGTTGTATATTATTCAGTTCTTAATTATTCTGAGGAAACGTTTGCTTCTGTGGATAATTCTATCGGAGACTTTGATAAAAACAAAGGTTCTTTTAGATTAGACTTCTTAGGATATACAAATACGGAGACTCCTAATATTGCTCGCACTATAGTTGCAGAAACTGATGCCACATACTTTATTCCATATTGGAGAAAGAGTATATCTATAGAACCTAAAAATGATTATATAGAAGATGGTGACAAAGATTTTGAATTTAGATTTTATGATACTGAGAATAATAGAGATAATATTGTAGATGATAACGAATTAACTGGTGCTGCAGGAGCAGACAGTAGCTTACAATTTACAGTGGTAGATGATTCTCTACCAATTTACATATTTAATGAGAAATATGGATATGGTGTGGATCAAATTGAAGGTTCTAATACCTTATCAATTAATAAACCTGCTGGTACTGGAAAAATAGAAGAGAAGGTTAAATCAACAGACATATATTCATTTAGACTTGAAACTACTGCTCTCCCTGGCACTGAATTATTTTATGAAATAACTCCTACTGGGTTTGGAAATAAATATGCAGAGAATAATGATTTTATAGATCCATTTGGGTCTGCTGGAAAAGTTCCATTTGCACCTTCTGGATATAAGGGAATTAGAGATAATGGTCGGTATTATGATTTAAATGGTAGAGTTACAACTTTTGCTCCTCCTGCTACAGAATCAGGCACACCAGGCAACCCTAATTATGGACAGTTAACAATAGATGATCAGAAATTAAATCGTAGTATTGCATTTATATACGTTGCTGCGACAGCAGATAAAATAACCGAAAATGAAGAAGAATTTGTTATAACTGTTTATGATGACAACGACTTCATCTCCAACAACGAAGTGGTTTCTTTACAATCTGCTATAGAAGATACTTCAAGTAGACCAGCTGTTCCTACAATTACAGCAAGTATAGACCCTGTTACTAATACTGGTCCTACTGGATTTACAATTAACTTGTCTACTACTGGTGCAAAATCGGGTTCAGTCACTGGTCCATCATTTGGTCTTACCGGTATTCCTGATTTTTCTACTACTGCTGGAAGTGAATGGTGGTCAAAATCAACATACACAACCACTGGTAGCGTCGGAGATGTAACGGGCAATCTTACGTGGAAATTTGTGGTATCTAATGATGCCCCCGGTACACCAGATTCTGCTGAGGATTCAGTTACTTTATATAATACTATAACACCTCCACCACCGGTCGTGACGCCAGACCCACCGGTCGTGACGCCACCGCCGACCACGCCACCGCCGACAACGCCACCGCCACCAGCGGCGACAAAATATTCTTCAACACGACTGTTTAGATATAAAAAGTCTACTGATGATGGTACTATTTTCCATGTCTCTGATTATGGACCAACAAAACCATCAACTGATTGGGATGACCTTCATGGTACTGATGAAACGAAAAAGAAAGAAGTCAAAGAGAGATATGGTAGGAAGTTACCTACTAAAAAAAATTCGGGTTGGCAACTGCAAGGTGGCGTAGGTAATTTCTATGATAGTGCCAATAGACATTCGTCAATGGATGCAAAACTAGCACTCAGTTCTCTAGACGGCACATGGTACTGTTGGTCCACCAAACACGCATCGTCTGCTGGTGGAGTTCATTATAAAGTGAGGGGCAACCAAAAATGGAATAAAAATGATTATACCATTTGTTCTGAGAATGCTAATGGTATTGATGTTGGTAAAAAAAACTCTACGTCTAAGTGGTATAAAACCGACACCAAGTATTACCATGGTCCCGAGTGGGACATTTATCTATAATTAAATCTCTCCCTTGTATAAATACTAAAAAGTAGTACGGGGGAGAGTGAACCCGAATGGCAATCAATAAGAATTTTGTCATTAAGAATGGTATTGAGGTTAACGACAATGTATTTGTTGTTGATCCAAATGAGAACATAGTTGGTATTAATACGGCACTGCCCGAACATACATTCCATGTAATTGGTGGCATTGGAGTTACTGATGCAAGAATTACAGGAATTACTACTGCACTTGGTGACGTTTTAGTTGCAGATAGTAGTGGAGTAGATGGAAAAGCATTTGCCGTTAGAGTAAGTGCTGGCAATTCAGTTGGTATCAATACTGCTAATCCAAGATATCCACTTGAGATTGTAGGACCAGCATCTATCGGTGAAGTTGCTGAATATGTATTTGGTGATTTAGAAGTTACTGGTGATATTACATCTGCTAACATTAATGCCGGTAGTGCTAATTTTACTGGCATTACGACATTTACCGATACCACAGAAAATACACTAGGAGATGCTGATACTGGAGCAGTTCAGATTGATGGTGGACTTGGTATTGCTAAAAATGTTACGATCGGTGCGGGTTTATCTGTAACAGGAGATTCTTACTTTGTAGGAGTAGTTACATTTGCTGCAGGGGCATCGGGCACAATTCAACTTGGCGATAATGCCAACGATAACGTTGAGTTCCAGGCAGATGTTAACTCTAACATCATCCCCAATGCCACATCAACATTCAATTTAGGTTCAGATTCCCAAGAGTGGAGAGATTTACACCTAGCAGGTAATGCTGGTATTGGTAGTCTTTCTATTACTGGTATCTCTACATTCGGTGATACTGTAGAGATTACTTCATTAACGGACAATAGAATTCCTATCGTTGGTGCTGGTAGCACTATTGAGGATGATTCCAATTTAACTTTTGATGGAATTACCTTAGCAGTTGGTGTCGATTTAGATGTAACCGGTAATACTGGTATCGGCAGTCTTGTTATTTCTGGTATCTCTACATTTAGTGATAATGTAGAAATTACTTCATTAACAGATAATAGAATTCCTATTGTTGGTGCCGGTAGTACTATCGAAGATGATGCTAACTTAACTTTTGATGGAATTACCTTAGCAGTTGGTGTTGACTTAGACGTAACTGGCAATGCTGGTATTGGAAGTCTTGTTGTTACTGGAATTTCTACGTTTAGTGATAATGTAGAGATTAGTTCTTTAACAGACAATAGAATTGCAATCGTTGGTGCTGGAAGCACTATTGAAGATGATGCAAACTTAACTTTTGATGGAGAAACATTAGCAGTTGGTATTGGAGTAACTTTTGACTCTAATGACACTACTGAATCCACTAGTTCAACTACTGGTTCTGCTCAGTTTGCCGGTGGCGTCGGTATTGAGAAGCAACTGTATGTTGGAGCAGGTGCAAGTGTTGGTGCCGGATTAACTGTTGCTGGTGATTTGCTTCCTGAAGCAGATGGAACTAGAGATTTAGGTTCTTCTAGTGTTGAATGGAAAGACTTATATATTGATGGAACCGCAAATATTGATACTCTTTCTGCTGATACTGCAGCAATTGGCGATTTAACTGATAATAGAGTTGTCATTGCCGGAACTAGTGGAGAACTTGAGGATGATGCTAATTTAACTTTTGATGGAAGTGCTCTTTCAGTTGGTGCTGCATTAACTGTTACTGGAATTACAACATTCACAAATTCAACAGACAATACTTTAGGAGATACTGGCACTGGTGCTGTTAAGATTGCTGGCGGTTTAGCAGTTGCTAAGAATGTAACTGTAGGTAGTGGTTTATCTGTAACAGGAACTTCTTATTTTGTAGGAGAAGTCACTTTTGCTGGAGGTGCCAATGGAGATGACATTAACCTTGGCGGAAGTGATAGTGATAATGTCGTCTTTGTTGCCGATGTTAAATCCCACATTATACCTGATGCTGATAATACATATGACTTAGGTTCATCAAGTAAGCAATGGAAAGATCTATATGTAAATGGTCTTGCTGAGTTAGATTTTGTTAATGTATCTGCTGCGTCTACATTTGTTGGTGATGTATCAATTGCAGATAAGATTGTTCACACTGGTGATACTAATACTGCCATTAGGTTCCCTGCTGCTGATACATTTACAGTAGAGACTGCTGGAGAAGAAAGACTTCGTGTAAATTCTGCTGGTCTGGTTGGTATCGGAACTGATGATCCAGGAACAAAATTAGATGTTCAGGGAGGAAATTGGACAAATGGTGATATAGTTGTAGGTCAACTAGGTAATGCAGGTAAGATATCATTTAGAAGAGGGGCAGATGGATCTGATGCTGCATATCTCGGTTATGATGGGGCAACTAATAATAATCAAGTAGCTCTCGCAGTCAATTCGGCCGATGGAACTATTCTATTTAAAACAAACTCCACAGAAAGACTTCGTATAACTTCTGATGGTTCAGTTGGTATCGGCAGCACTATTCCTACCGGAAAACTTGATGTTGTAGGTCATACTGAACTTGATAGCCTTAATGTTGCTGGTGTATCTACATTTGTTGGAGTTTCATCATTCACAAACACAACAAATAATACGCTTGGTGATGTAGATAGTGGTTCAGTTAAATTTGATGGTGGACTTGGTATTGCTGGTAATGTAACTGTTGGTGGTGGTTTATCAGTCACAGGTAATTCC
>Ga0187217_1000369_pt1 | contig 19086 bp, 20 predicted proteins | sample 15SPOviralmetaG_FD_130165 | JGI IMG/M metagenome (GOLD analysis project Ga0187217, IMG submission 130165) | Marine viral communities from the oligotrophic San Pedro Time Series (SPOT) site, San Pedro Channel, CA, USA - 15 SPOT_SRF_2010-09-15... | ecosystem: Environmental > Aquatic > Marine >... | reverse complement strand
TTGCGAACTTCTTCCTTCTTCCACAAGACTGTCCTTCATGTTAGATGCTTCATTTGATTTCTTCCATCTATGATAATCTCGTTCGTAGAAATCTTTCTGGTGTGTACCAATCGTACCAAATACCTCTGGAGTACCTAATAAATTCATACTCTTTGATTTTGAACCTTGAGGTTTAAATCCAAACGCTAAAGCGTGTTTATTATCTTTAAGATGTTTTATGTATTCTTTTTCCATCTTTGCTTCTTCATCCATATATCCGCCAAAAACGTGCGCTCTTAGCATTTCAACCCAATGAGGCTTTCCTGTTGTGGCATGAAGTCTTAGTGCGGGGTGATTTGCTGGATGGAATGGAAAATGATGTTCTCTATATGGGTGATTTGCTGGATTGGGTCGATACACAGGCCATGTTGAAAAATGGTCAGATAGATTCTTTCCGCCTTGTAACCCATCGAGCCATATGTGATTCGTTAAATCATCTTGAGTATCTTCTATGTTGTGCAGAAGCCCTTCACCAGTATCTTCACCGGAGTCATATTCAAAATCAGGTAAATCTTCTTCTTTTTCTTTCTTTGCAATAACATCTTCTGCTAATACAAGAAGAGAACCGAGAATGGGTTCACGGGGGGATTTTTCCATAGAGTTCCATGCGATGATGTATTCAGCCGCATTTCGTTCAAGGTCTAAACCATCGTCTAACGATTTTAACAAATCGTATGTAGCGTGGTCTAATTGAGTATATGACATTTTAACACCGCCTTTCATAGCGGTGTAAATTTAGGACAAGCGTGTATATCCATTCCTTGTGCCATAGGGAGTTTACATCCTGATTCAGATGAACCACCACAAGTTCTACACAATAGAGGTGCAACACGTTCACTATGCTCTCTCAATGATGCGTGGTCATTTGCTTTGATTACACGCACATTAGACATAGAATCACAGTCCCTTTTCACCCGCAGTATCTTCTCTTTCTGCACCAGTACCAGAATGTGGGTTAAGTCTATTGCCTAAAGATTCTAAACTCGTAGAAGCGTCCTTCTTCTTAGGCTTTTTCTTAGCATCTTCTGATTCAATGGTTTTACCATTGGTGGTGTAGTATGCTGTACGAGTTTGCCCACCTGTTTCAGTTACCATGTGAGGATTAACATCTGAAATTTTTTCAGCCTTGAAACCGGGTTCTGCTTTAGCCATTTTTCCGCCACAACCCATCTTCATACAGCCACCCATCTTGTTCATTTTAGAACCACATTTAGGACAATCTTTACAATCGCACTTTCCTTCGGGACAATCGCATTTTGCTTTATGAATTGCTAAATCGTTTAAACGTCGTTCTAATTCTAACGCTTTTACGAGAACTGGTGCTTCATCAAATCTTGGCTTCATTACTTCATCTCCGTGTCTTTTGCGGTCTTTGCCATGTCATGAATTTCTTCCCATGACATACTGTGAAATTCTTCATTTGTTTGCGGTATTGATGATGACATATCACCCTTCATAAGTAGTGCATCATTTTCCATATCTGCACGTAGTGGGTCAATCATTACATCTGCCGCTAACGGAGTAGAAATAGATACAAGACCCATCTTACGAAGAAGATTTTTTGGATTCTGTAGTGTAGCCTTTAGTCTTGCATTTTCTGCTTTCAGAAGAGACAAGTCATTATCCATGTTCTCCATCTTTGTGATGAGAACATTCATGAGTTGCCCTGCGTCAGACAAAGAATCACACCCTACGACCAAGTGTTCCTCTTGATGGATTAAATTCTTTACGTCGCTTTCCTGCTGATACAGTTCCACTTAGTCGGTGTCCTGTTAATTCAGTTCGTCCTTGCTCTTTTTGGAATGTATATGGTGCTACTCCATTAACGTAGAGGTCCTTTGCACCGGGTGTTCGTACAAGGTTTTCAGCCTTGAAAATTTCTGATTGCAAATCTTCCAAAAGGAAATCACTTAGTTTCTGTACTTCTGTCAAATGTTGCTTGGCTAAACTTCCGTCGCCTTGCTCTAACGCAGTAGCAAATGCTTTTTGCGCTTGTTCCATTTTTCTTGCCATTGGGTGCATTTTTAGTAAGTCCATACGAATCCCTCTTGTCTATGTCATATACTACTTGTTTAAAGAGTTTTAGCGGCCTCTTGGTCTACGAGCGTCTAATAATGTATTAGAAACGTTCTGCATAGGAGATGGTGGTGGTCCTCTTTGTTGAACACTTGAAAGTGGTGAACCACTTCCCATTGTTCCTCGTCTTTGTGGTGCTACAGGACCACGATTTCTTATTCCCATTCCTTCACTTCCGGGTTGCATAGGCATTCCCATACCGGGAGGAACTTGTCTTGACATTGGCATTGGCATTCCTCCACCCATTTGTGGTGGCATTGGCATTCCGCCTCTTCCCATCATTTGTGGTGGCATTCCACCGGGTGGCATTCCACCGGGTGGCATCATAGGAGGCATTCCTCCACCGCCGGGTGGTGGTGCTCCACCGGGTGGTGGTGCTGGTGCTGGTGGTGGTTTAGAATATGTGAAACGAATGTCTCGATTTGCTGGCTCATCAAGTAATTCAGGTACAAATCCTAATTGTGCCATTCTTTGTGCAATATTGAGTTCTTGTTCATCTCTTCGTAGTCGAGTAATTTCATCTTCTTCTTCGTTTGGATAAAGCGTGAGTTTCCAATCATTGACATTCATTTGTTTTAGTAATCTTGGGAAAAGAATTTCTGTGTACACTTTTTGACCAAATTCTACAGCACGATTGGTAACAAGAATCTGTAGTCCTTCATTATTCAGACCTCCTGATTTACCATTATCAACCATAAAAATAGATGATACACCATAAAAAGCGGCTATACGATTTCGTATTTCATCACGTACAGCAATATATTGCATCTCTTCAAGTGTGTCCATAAATTTGACCCAATTGACCCCTCCTCTTCCACTCGAAGATTCTATACCAACACGAGGAATATAGTGAGGGTCACGTTCCATCTTTTCATCAGTTGCCTTCCAAAACGATTTCATTGATTCTAAGTTATCTGTAGTAACAGAAATAATACCTTTCGGTATTCTTCTCTTTTGGTAAGCAGTATAGATGTAGTTATCCATTGCTGTAAGAGTCATTGCCTGTCTCCACATTGTGTTGACTGGAGAACGCCCATACAGTTTTGATGGATTGTATTTTGAAATATGTAGTACTTCCCCTTCAACAAAGTATTGTGTCTTTCCACTTCCAGCCATATTCACATAATGAACATCTTGCATTTCACTTCCACAAACTTCACATTTATCGCTTTCAGAATGTGTTTTTACATTTTCTCGATGAATTAAACAAATTTTGTAACGCCCACCACGAACACCACGCTTGTCAGCGACAATACGCATGAAGATAGGGTCACCTCGTATCATTTCTTTAACACGATAAAATTGAACTTCTTTTGTTTCAGGGTCAATAAAGTATTCTTTTACCAAGACAAGGAACCCATCATCTACAATATTTAAATCACTTTCAAGTTCATGTAAAAGATGGAAGAATGATTGTTCCATGCTGTTTTCTTGTTTTAGTAACCACTTTGGATAAGTAAGTTCATCAGGGTCGGGTTTTCTTGTTTGAGCATTGCACAATTTACAAGTGTCAACTTCTTCTTGATATTCTTCATCACATTGAGTGCATTTTCTGGTAAATTGCTTTTCCCAATAAAAACCACGACGAAACATTTCCTGTCGTAGTTTAGAAAGTACAGTACGAAGAATAAGTGATTCATTACTTACAGCAAAGAGAGCAGGAATAGTAATCCCTTGAGCCATAACGGGTTCTTGAATACCACTTGACCAAAGTGGCATAGTAGGAGTAGGACTTTCCTTTCTTTTGAAAGGCCGACCTAAAGCCGACAAAAATCGTGTTATTCTTCCATTTTCTTCTGCGATTACAATCCCTCCGCAAATGCGCCTATAGTGTCAGCATCAACGCCCCACTTGTTCAAGAGAGAGTCGGCTTTGTTTTTATGGTCTTTCCAATTACTGAATGTAACTAACTGATATAATTCAGTCTTTCTCATCTTATCTTTTTCATCGACATAAGCAAGCATAGCCTTTGCTTGCAAGTCTTTTAGACGCATATGAGGCATGGAATGTTTGAGAACATGGCGAATATCATCCTTCGATGCAAATATGAGCCGATGAATAGTTTTTTGTGTATTCTTTGCTACTGTTTGGTCAGTAACTAATCGACCACAGCCAACAGCCTTTTGCAAATCTTCACACAACTGCTTACCCATATTTCCACTCGCAACGAAGGTTACACGAGGGTCGCCACGTTGTGAAATAAAGATGCTTCCATCTGAATCAAGTGAACCGGCCATGTACCCCCATATGTCTTTGATAATTAACCCATGCGTACCAATTTTAATGTAATTCCCTCTCGATGGGGCTTTGTAAATATCAAATTCTTCCCCGTATGTTTTGAGTAAAGATGCCATCTTTTGAGGAGTTATGTTCTTTTCTAATGTACCCAGTCCACGTCTTACGAGTTCACGAGATTGTAAAGGACCTTCTTTTTCCAATACATCAGATGCAAATTCTAATGCTTTAACATCATTAACAGGTAATTTTTCTGCTTGCTTCAATACATTTCTCCACATTTTTCTTGCGTCTTTTTGTAATTGATTTGCATTGACCCATTCTAATTGGTCATCAACATTCCAGTCAACTTTTTCATTAAGCATATTCAATACAGTATTTGCTTTCAAGAATAATTGACAGGCTTTTTGTAAACTTACTGAACGTGATTCTCCAAACTTTCGTAGTGATTTTAACGCTTTATCGTTTATACCCATATTCTTTATGACATCAGAAAGACCATCAGACCAAGACAAATTGGTAATAGTGGCTTCTACTTCCATTGATTTTAATGTTCTAACATCTTTAATCATAGAATCATACATATCTCTATTGGATTTATCGTTTCTACGGGCTTTACGACATTCACGTATAATTTGGTCAGCACTCTTTCCCCATGTGGATTCGAGCCAACCATCTCCATTCTTAGCAAATGAATATGATTTTAATTCCTCTTTAACAACTAAAGATGAACTTACTGGTTCAATAGGTAGATTATCATATTGAAATTGTGGGTGCTGTGATATACTTTTGACAAGTAAATTAGAAAACTCATCGTTTCCTAAAACGGGGAAATCATACTCATCTCCGACAAATGCACTCCCCCACATATTGACCTCTCCGTTGACCAATCATTTAGTCCTTTTTCTTTTTAACGCCGACTTTTTTTGGTTTAGCACCAATGGCAATTACCATTACCATGCCTTTTTTTCCTTTCATGTCTTTCATGTCTTTTTTATCTTTCATTGCTTTCACCACCGTAGGTTTGCCACCAACGCCTTGCTTTTTTGCTCGCTTGCGTTTTGTAGCCGCTTGTTTTTGACCGCTACTCATAGAGCCGCTTGTCTTTGGAGTTTTACTTGAAACTTTCACACTTGGTCTACACTTTGGGTAACCTTTGCTTGATTTACTTGCCTTACTTCTTCCACAAGGAGGATGCTTACCGTCTTTGTCTTTACGACTAACATCAACCCACTTTTCTTTGAACCATCGGTTCAAATTTTTTACAATGAGTGTATCATGACAAGTACATCGAGTCATTCAGTATACACCGACCATTTTCTTAATGTTTTTTTGTTTGTCAATAAGAGCATAACAAGGACACTTGGGAGATGAAGCCGAGCATTGATTACCCTCAATCATGCAAACACAGGGTGTTTTCTTTGTACCACCGCAACAGCAAGAAGGTTTCTTAAGTTTCATTTCTTCTTCCCCTTTTTGCCTTTGAACTTACCCTTGCAGTATTGCACCGCCCAACCATTAGCATACGCTGATGGGTAAACATCAAACTTTTTCTTAGCCGCCGCTTTTCCAGCAGGGCATAGTTTTTTTTCAAGGAAATCCCAAGCATTTCCCATTCCTACACAATGTCCACATTCACAATTCATTTCATTCCCTCGGGACTTCCATGCTCAGTCCAGCATTTATTACAGAAACCGAATGGTTTTCCAACTCCATCCATTTTTGCTATGAAGCAACATGTTTTATACAGAAAATTATGATTACCTAATGCTAATATTTTATCGTTCATTTAAAACCCCCAATCATGGAATGGATAAATCATGGTATAACCCACCCACCTGTGTTTTTACCACCAACAGTATTGTCAAGCCAATCACCAAATCCGGGCATATAATCATCAAGTGAAACAATGCTTCCCTTGAACTCTTTTGTACCCCAATTAGCCAAAGCCAAAGCCATTGCCAAGTCATCGTGAGTACCTACAGATTCCAACTTACCATTCTTTTGCATTCCGAATCGGTTTAGTTCTTGTTCTAATTTATGTGTGAAAGTACGGCTTCGTTCATCACCATACGGTGTTCTAATCTGCCCTTGTTCAAATGCCATAAGCAACGACATGAACATACTCTCCTTTCTTTGTCGAGTGGTCATGAATGTTTTTATCGGTATATCGCTACGCATATCTTGCAGTTCAGCGGCAAACATACGCTGGAAGTTGTTGCCTTCAAGTTCAATCAAATCAGGTTGGAACCGATTGTTAAGCATCAAAATATGTTTCTTTTGAGCCGCACCGCCTAAACCTTTCTCATGTACAACTCCGACAATTTGTTTGGTATGGTCATCAGGTAAAGTACGCATAACAAGCATTGCTGTATAGTCAGCGTTCTTATCCGAAGCAATTGCTGTGTCCCATCCTATGAAGTGTTGACCGAATACACCTGCGGGATTACCATTCTCATCAAATTCAGTATCAGCCCTGTCGAGCAATACAAGGTCTTTATCACGGGCTTTGTCGAGAATATCGTTAGGGAACATACTCGCAACGTCGTGAATAGGCTCACAAAGATACTCACGAGAAAATTGTATTGCTGGCATTGAAAGTCTACGTTGGTCGAGTGCTTCAAGATTCCACCGTTCAGGCCAAAGGGCTTCTCCAGCGGCATCTATTGCAGGATATGTTTCAACAGTAAAAGCATCTCTTTGTTCTAATTCAGCGTACAAATCGTTGTATGAAAACGGCGTACCGACAATCATCATACGACCTGTGTGGTGCAGAACAGGGAGAAGAACACCATAGAACCAATCAGCGGCTCGCTGTAATTCTGTACCTGTTGTACCCCATAGAATATCGTCGCATACTACAACGTGAGGGTGGAAACCACGAGTACCACCACCAACGGACTTAGCCATCATTCGGCTTCCGTTTTCAAACTCAAAGTAGGTTTTTCTCCACGGCCTTCCTTGTGGAATAAGTTCACGAAGGATTGGAGTAGATTCAATGTTATTGCGAATAAATCTCATGTGTTCCAATGTCTGTTCCAAAGAGTGAGAGAAAATCATAACGTGTGTTCCGGGCTTAAATGCCGCTATCCATAGAGCATAGGACATAAAGAAAACAGATTTACCGTGGTCACGGCTTGCTTTAACACAATAGTATCTATTTTCTGCTAATCCTTTGTCCCAACATTCATGATGGTACGAATAATCAAATCCTAATATGTCCTCAAAAAAGTATCGAAAAGACTTTGCAGACATCTGTTTATCCATATCGTGGATAAATTCATTGATGTCACCTTCCATTGGAATATCTATTTCATCACTTCCTTAGTGTAAACATTGTATAAACTGCGAATTGACCCGCTTCATGAGGGGTCATTTTGTACATATACCCACCAAACTCATCATAGAGTTTCTTGATGTATGCTTTGAGCATACTTTTCTTCATCCATTCAGGCAAATCTTGATTCCAAGTTGTTTGATGTTGACCTAATCCTTGATTTAAATCAGTTTTTTGACCCCAATTTTGGTCAGTAGCAAAATTACCCTGTGATTCAATCACCCCTTGTACTGCCCCACCATGTGCTTGTTGGTCTGGAGATAACGTGTTATAAAACGAACCTAAAACTTCATTTGCGTTATTCCTATTAGACGGACTCAATGCATTAGCAGTACTTGTTGGTGTTGTTGCTTGTTGCTGATAACTTGGCATTTGAGCATTTGTTCTCAAACTTGCCATTGCTTGGTCCATTGGACTTTTTGCTGGTTGTGCCGGTTGTGCCGCCATTCCTTGTGGTGGTTGCATATGTTGATTCATTGCATCGCCCATTACTTGCGGTGTCATAGATGGTTGCGGTGTAGGTGCTTGCGGTGTAGGTGCTTGCGGTGTAGGTGGTGTCATAGATGGTTGCGGTGTAGGTGCTTGCGGTGTAGGTGCTTGCGGTGTAGGTGTTTGAGGATAAGCAGGTGCAATAGCACTTCCAAAAGCATTACCCACCGTTTGTTGATTCATTGCATTACCCACCGTTCCGGGCATACCGGGTGGTACTGCTGTGTTTACTGGTGCAGGACCTCTTGTTTGCCCACCAACATTTGGTGATGTAGGGTTATTCACAAACGGGTTTGCAGGTTGTGCTTGACCGGGTTGACGTACTCCTACATTAGTAGGACCTTTTGGTTTATTCATCCACTCAGGTTTTGCCTTTTTTGGTTGACCGGGAAGTGGTACATTGTATCGTGCAGGACCCTTTGCTTTTGGTGTAGGTTGTGCTTGATTAAAATGGGCTTCTCTTTGTTGATTAGCACTATCTTGTACTTTAGACATAAATTTCCCAGTAGGGTCAAGTCCTTCATATGTGTAACCAGCACCAAGTGGTGCAAGCACATCTCCATCTCTTAAAACTGAACTTGCAGTTTTTGCCGCCGTACCACCTAATGCCGCCACTTTACCAGCCAAACCAGCACCAGCAAACATGCGATTTTTTAGTCCTACTCCTTCGTTTTTACCTCTAAATGTTCTCCACAATTCTCCAAATCCGGGTCGAGAGGTATTAGGTGTTTGATAGAGGGTTGCCCCTCCTGATTTTTTAATTACTAAAACCGGCTTCTTCATATTATCATCTCAAATTCATTTTGATTACCTTTACAACTTTAGGTTCTACGTTGTATGATTTTGCAATATCATACCAATCGCCCATTGTGTGGTTTATTGCATTAACTTCGCTACTGGTAAGACCAACATATTTTGCTAAGTTTAATGGTGAATTTAATGTGTTTGTTAGATGTGGTACAACGTCGCTATCCATCTGCGCTTCGTGGTACTGCATACGCTCAAGAGCCTTCATGAGTTTATCCATAAGTGGCAGGTGTGCGTCTTCGGACTTCATGTAATCAGTTAGCAGACGTTGGCGTGGGTCTGATAAGGCTTGCTGTGACCTTGCTTCCAACTCGCTCAATGGTGCATCGGTGATTGGTTGTGGACGTGATGCCCCTGCAATCTGCAACATTTCACGGAACTGTGATGGTGAAAAATCAGATATTTGATGTCGTACATCTTGGAATCTTGGTGAAACAACTGGTCGTTCACCCTCCACAGGAGGTGTCTCAACCGAAGGCGTTGAACGAACAGGAACATGAGTAGCCACAGGAGGTAAGGTCTGCGGTGGTGTTTCCTTCGGTTGAGACAATGATGGTTGGCCTTCATCCATTTGTTGGCCGTTAGGTGCAAAATCATCTATGCTGTGAAGATATGCTTGCATGTGGTCATCCAAAATAGGTTCAGGGTATGCCCCTGTTTCATCCTGTTGTGGATAACCGTGAATCATCTGTGAAGGCATAGGAGATGAAGGTATATCCCCCAATCCCATTTGCACAGGATGCCCTCTTGCTTCTGCTTGGTGATTTGCTAATGCTTCGATAACATTACGGAATCTGTCAACTTGTCCGAGTCGTTGTTCACTATATGGTAAATTTGCGGCTTCTAATTCATCAGCAGAAACACCGTGTTCTCCCATTTTACTTCGACCTTCTTCGCTTCCTTTTCCTGATTTACGAGCCAATGCAAGTAGTCGAGCCGCATTTTTATGCAATCCTTGACCACCTTTTTCTCCACCAACAAGATACTTTCCGTGTTCTTCTACAGAAAGTGCTTCTTCTCCACCACCGTATTTATCCATCATATGATTGTATAACTTTTTGAAATTACCTTGATAACTGCGGCCAAACAAATACATCATAGCGGGAACGTGAGCCATATCTTTGACAAGTGCTTCTTTGAGTTCTTTGTTTCCAAGAATTTCATGAAGTGGTCGTTGAATCATATTAGGTGCGCCGAGAGTACCTGTGTTAAGTGTAACAGGAACATCAGGAATTGATTCCATTCCACCTTGTTCTATCGCTTGGTCAATCATGGCGTGAGCCGCCGCTACAAGTTTTGTTGGTGCGCCTCCACCAGTCATGATGTCTTTATTTTCATTCTTTTGAGATGGATAAAAGAAAACATCAGGAAGATGATGTACTGTAGACCAAGTGTGTACAGATTCTTGGTCAGGAAAGTAACCGGGTTTTGCACGACCCATCATATCACTTGTGTATGTTTCAGGGTGTTCACCCTTGTTAGAGTACACCCATCCTTCGGGTGCTGTATGATTAGAATAGACATAAGGATAGGTAACTCCTGATTTTAGTGAACCTTTTATTTGTCTGTCCTCAAATCCCATGTCTTGTAAGATATGGAATAAGTTTTGATTAAATGGAATGTAATATGATTCTATGAAACGACCAAAAGGAGTTTGGTCAGCGTTTTTATTTGTTAATGCAGTAATGAGTGTTCGGTTATGTGTACGGCTTTGTCTATTTGTCTGCTCATTCCCTTCTGCGTCTTTCGCAGTAGTACCTTGAGGTAAAGTATTTGCACGAATTTTTCTCCATGCCATATTGTCAAATGGTGGCAATGCGTGATGTTGCCCATGAGAATGAGAATTATTAAAATTTTCAATTGCTTTATTGATAACTGCAACAGGGTCTACATCCTTTCCATGCATCTTAAAAAAATTAGCAAGAGAAACAGCCAGTGCATCTATACCGTGATAGAAATTTCCATGTTGTGTTTTGTAAGCCAATGGTCCTTGACTTGAATCGAACTCACCGGGTACAATGTCTCCACGGCCATTGTGTGCAAATGCAGGAATATCGGGTTCTTGTGCAGGGCGAAAAGTCTGTGCAGGAGGATTACGAAACGCTACAGGTCCTTCTGGTGGATGAGCAATCATACTCCATGCTTTAAGCAAACGTGGAGGTTGAATGTGTATCATCCCATATGCCCCCGCTTAGACGTTATGTAACCAGCAGGGTCAAGACCTAAACGACTTGAATTTGTTTCAAGATTCTGTGTAGGTCCATCATTTTTCTCATCTTCATCTTCGTGTTGGTGAACACCAGCAGGATGACTTGGTATGTGTCCGTTTTCCATTGCTGAACGTGTGCCTTGCATTGATTTACCAAGTTTTTCAGCACGTTCTTGTGCTCGTATCAAACGGCGAAGAAGATTGAGTTTGTGATAAGTTAAAGAGTTTTTACGACCTTTGAGCAATTCACTTTCAGCACGTTCTTCACTCATCATCATTGGTGCAGAAGGTTGCGGAAGCGAACTGATGCTTGAAGGTGCTTGCGTTGGTTGACTTGGTACACCCATTGGTGCTTGCATAGCCTGAACAGGATTTCGTGGTCGTCGTATTCGTGGTCGTCGGATGCCTATTTGACGAAGAGATGGGCGATTCATTTGACCTGATTGACCTGCTAATAGTCCACCAATTCGACCTGCACCTGTAGGTCCTGCTGTAACTGAACGCTCACCGTATCGAGCGTGAGGTGAGAATGAAGAACGGACATTTCCTAAAATTTTACGAGCCTCCGATTGACCCATGTATTGTCGATACTTTTGTGGGTCTTTTGACATAGGTTGCTTAGTAGCGATACCACGGTGGCTCATCTCAACAGATAAGTGAGGCTTCATCAGTCCCGTTTTCTTACTTCCTTTGATACCACGCATACGTGCTCGGAATCTTCGCATTGTAGAACCTGCGGGATTCATACCACCGGGTGGTCGCTTAAATTGACCAGTCGATGGTCTAAATTCTTGTCGCTTTTCACGACGACGACGTGATTGAATTTTATTCGGTGTATCTCGCTTGAGTAGCGAACTCCAAGCATAATCCATCGGTTCACCTGTTGCAATTTCTTGGTCTGCAAAGAATTTAGTAGGGTCAGACGCTTGTAAATTTCTTAGACTTTCTTCTGCTTCTTGACGATTTGCATCAATTTTTGGCATACGACGTGCCATATTACTGATATTGTTCATAAACTGCTGTCGTACTTGAGGGTCGTAATCATCCATTCTATGTTGCATTTCAATGTAATCAGGATTTTGTTTTCCTTCATACATCATATCTTGTCCAATATCTCTTAAAGATTGATTATCAAGTTCAGGCATAATTAATTTTGCAGAAGGTATACCTAAACTTTCTAAAATATGTTGTTCTTGTCTATCTGGTCGCATCATTTGTTGTATTACACGGTCAAATTGTTTTGCTTCTCGACTAAGACCTGATTCTTGAAGTCTGTCTCGTTCTTGAATTAATTCTTCGATGGATGCTTTCAACAAACTACTCCAAGCACCATCCATTGGCTCGCTTGCATATTTTTGTTGAGTATATTCTTTTAATCTGTCAAAATCTTCTTGTGTTGGAGGCGTTTTTCCCGTTCTACAAAAATGACAGTAAGATTCAAAGTAATCAGGATTATTCCCATAATAAGTGATATTTGCTAAATTACCACATTTGTCGCAAGGTCTTTTGACTGTGTTCATTGAAACAGGATATGGTGGTTGATTATGAGGTAAAGAAGGGTCATCATTATATTTCTCATTATATTTCAACAAACTACTCCAAGCACCATCCATTGGCTCACTCATTGCAATTGGCAACGGTCCAGTCATTGCTGAACCTGTACCAGACTTTGCACCTGTTGCAAGGTCGAGAAGATTACCACGACTTCCAGCAGGACCACCTTGTAGTCCCATCTCTCGTTCATCGTCTTGTTTGTTACCGTCATCTTCTGCAACAGGAGATTCTTCTCCTTTCAATCCCTGTGATGCACGAACTTTAAGATGCTTAATTTTATTTTTACGTTCCTTCTTTTCTTCGGCACGTAACTTTTTCTTCTCTTCTCTTTCATCTTTATCTTGAGGAGATGTAGGATTATATTTTGTTTCACCTTCGTTAGCAGATGAATACATAGTGTCTGATTCACTACGTGGTGCATACATTCGGGTATCAGAACCTCTTCCCATCATTGGCATTATTCAACCCCCATGTTTTCTTGTAATCGAGACTTTATCTTAGCCCAAGTTTCAGGGCTTTCTTTTCCAAGTTCGACCTGTAAGATATTGAATGTTTGGTTAACTTGTTGTGTTTCACCTTGAGGACCCCATTGTTCTTGGAAGCGAAGCAAGTCCTTGACTGTTTCTCGTACTTCTTTGTGAAGCATAACAGCGTCCCGAACAAACCCGTCCTCATGTACAGTCCCTTCATCAAGAAGTTCAGTTAGTTTCCCATTTAATCTTTCCGCATTTGTACGAAGTAAATCCAATTCATTACCAACGGCAAAGGATGCTATTTCAAGAGCCGCTGTTTTCTGCACCAAAGGTTGGAAATGATGTTTCATATGTTGGTAAACGAGGTTTTCACTTATTCCAACTTCTTCGGCTATAGCATCTATTTGTGAACCGTCAGAAAAATACAGTCGTTCATAATCAGCACGATTAGGAGATGTGCATAGAGCGCATGTTTCGTTAGCCGCAACGTGGTATTCACCCATGTGATTTCTAAAATGTCGGTCTGTAGTATTGGTTCTCCATCCCTTATCTTTGTCAAGTTGCTTTGGAGAAATGTAACCTTGTAAAAGTTGTTCTTCTAACTCTTCACGGTCATCATCCATGCAGAATGAGCAAGACCGTTTTACTACTTGCTCACCCGCCGCCATTGTCCATGTTACGGGTATCTCTTTGAAAACAATTATGGTGAAGATAAGATTGGAATGTACTATGTGGAGAGCAAAAAGAATAGCCGGAGTTCCTATTTCTAAAGACTCATTTAGAAGCATTTCTCAAGCCGTAAAGGATTTATCAAAACGTGATTATGCAGACGATGATGAAATACTTCATAGAATTAGAATATGTAGAAAATGCCCACACTACGGTACTCGATGCACCGCTTGCGGGTGTCATTTAAACACAAAATTGAAACTTAAAAATTCAACTTGTCCTCTTCACAAGTGGAAATTAACCACGAGTGATTCTGGAATAGACTCCAGTAAGCATCAAAGCACTTCCGAAGAGTCCGACGAGGTAGTAGGACAAGGTGCTTGAAGAAAGTTCTTGACCTTTGAAAATTAGTATCATAAGCATTACAACAATTACTGAAATAAATTGCACCATTATCATGTCAATAATGACACTTCTTGTAGGGTTTAGTACGTTGAGTGAAGTATTTCCAAATCCTAACGGCATGTAATTTTTATCATTCATATTATCGACTTCCTGTAATAAAATTGCGAGCGAAGTTTCCTACGCCCCCGCCAACCTTTCGCATCATTCCTTCATCTGCAAGAGCCGCTTGTAAAGCCCCTCCCATCATAGATTGTTGTGCCATAGTGTTGAGTTGCATTTGATTTTGTTCCGCCATCTGAACATTTTGTGTTGCCGCACTTTGAAGGGCTGTAAAATTAGATTGAATATTTTCACTACTCATAGTTTGAAGATGCGATGGTAATGATGTAATATCCATTTTTAAATTACCATCATCATCAGCAACAAAATTTGCATTTTTGAATACTTCAAGTACACTAAAGGTAACAATATTGTTAAACATCTGTACAAGTGTACCCATAGATTCACTTGCAAGGAAACGGTCTACTGGTACAATACCTCGTAGAAGCATTATTTGAATTTCAAGTTCACTCGGTGGTGCTACAGGTTGTTGCATCCACGGATTTTGTTCACCTACCATACCTTGCATAAACGGATTTTGAGACATTCCTTGCATTTGTTGATTAGCAAATGGATTTTGCATTGACTGTGAGGGTTGATTATTCGAGACTCCGAGGTTCAATGCCCCGTTTGAATTATTATTACCGTTAAAATTAAGCATCTCACTCACCTATCCCATGCTGTTGTTCTTCAAGAGTGTTTTGATAGGGTTGTTGATTCAACATTGTTTGAAATGCAGGAGTTGGTTGGTTCATCATTGCCAACTCTTGTTGAAAAATTCTAAGGTCAAAGACAATCATGGTAACATCATTTTGTCCATTAGTCGGATTTTCATAATTAAGTATAGAAATTCCCTTTGTACGCTTGCTATCTTTTTCTAACATTGCAAAGAAATCTTCATACTTTGATAAAAATGAAGGAGTAGGGTCTTTTTTGGCTATAGCCGCTACAGGTACAGTTACCATTGATACTCCTCGTTTTACTTTATCACGTAGTCTGCGTGGATTTGCTTCACGAATTTTATCTTCTTCTGCTTCCCACTTTACTAAAAGATGATACAAATGAAGATGCTCAGGGCAGTATGTACCTTTCATTTTACGACCACTTGAAACTTTTTCACGAGCAACAAAGGCTTCTGCTTGCATAGTAACTGGGTTTTGCCAATACAATTGCCACAGGGAATAACCTGTATCTTCATCAGTAATTTTAGCATACAAATTATCATGTTGGATTAATGTAGCACAGTCACAACCATCTACAACGCACACACTTGCTTGCTTATCGTATCTGTATTTACGGCCAAAGAACCATCGAAACGGATTATACCACGGTCTTTTTGCTGGTGAAAGTAATTTGTATGCTTGCTTAATGTCTTTCTTTCGTGCCTTTTGGGGGTCAGGGTGTCTTGACGGGAAGAAATTTACCTTTGGAACTTCTAAGTTTTGTTCGCTTGCAATATTTTGCATTGCTGATTGTGCTGTTGCTTGTTCCATAAGTGCGGCATGAGAAAGTGATTCATTTCCTTGTTGACTCAAAGCATACAAGTGTGCTTCGTTTGACGTAGCCAATTGTTGCATACCTGTATTTCTATCAAAAATCATTGTCATTCTATCACCTTATTTATCATAATTTGTCGCTCTCCTGTTTCTGAATCCCATTCGATGCTCCATACTAATGAATCACTTTTTGAAAGTTCCATCATCTCTACTATCCAATGAGGTATAACGCATCTTAAACTCTTACTATGTTTTCCTACTGATGAAATTGTTGTTTTTGTCATTGTATCACCTATGCTGTAAGTAAATCGACCATTGTGTTTTCTACATTCCACCCAATACGAGTTGCCATAAAAGACCTTCTGGTTGGAATACCACCTTTTTGTAAGCGTATTAAATCATCTCGGAATGGGTCGAATACCTTATGTTCTCCTATACGGTCTTGTTGCCAAAGCATGGCGGCTGTATCATCAAAAAATCTGTCTGCTTTATTTGCAACAAGCATAATGAGTTTTGGAACGTACTTCTTTCCTTTACGCCGAGCCTTAAAATTTCGATAACGATATTGTCTATGAAGTATAGCATCTACAAGATACTTAAAACCACCAATTTGTTTTATTGCGTCATCTCCACCTTTGAATGCTCTTTCGTCAAACATATAGACAACTGCTTCAACTTGTCGATTGACCATATCATCAATCCATAAATTCCAAAATCGTTCTTGACCTCCAACATCAGAAGAGTACACTACACGTTTATGCCCTTTCCAAGAAACTCTTTTTCGTGATGGCTTTGGCATGTTGTACTTACCAAGAAATTTTTTGTGGTCTGTACGTTCAGCATCGGGAATTTCTTCCATTTCACCGGGAGTAGTCATGTAACGGTCAAGCGTTGTTTTACCAACTTGCCCTGCACCATATATTCCCACACGTCGAGGTCGCCATGAGTTGTATAGAGATTGACCCCATACCATAACACCAACCAATGCGGAACCTGCGGGGTCAACCATTAGAACAACTCCAGTAACCAATTACCAAATGCTTCTATTTTCAATACAAACCACTCTATTGTGTTATCCCAAACAGATACATCAGTACTTTTTTCCCAAAGACTTGTTCCTAAGATAGCGATAAATGTGAATAAAAATGTACGAAACCATCCCCATCCCTTCTCGTAATAATTGTCTAATGTGTTTTGAGTATGCATAGCCCGAAGTGTTGCTTCGGTACTATCGTCCGTTGGCGTTTTAAAAATGCGCCCCAATTAATCACCTTCATTGATTTTTCTTTTCGTCCACAGCACCAAGATGCATTGGTTTGTCAATAATGGCTTCATGTTTTGGTGGATTTTTAATCAACATATTGTCATCATATTGAGTTATCATAGAAGTTGAACCCCCTTGTACTCCCCATGAAGGAGGCATCTTACCGGGATTTTGTTCCATCCATTGCAGTTCACGCTCAAGTTGTGCTTCTTGCATACGCATTTCCATGTCGGCTCTACGATTATCAAAATTTAATTGTGTACTTCGATAGCGTTGTTGGCGTTGACGTTCAATGTTTTGCATCTGTACTCGCTCTTGCATGTTCTGTTCAAAGAACATCTTGAAGAAATAGTACGCAATACCTTGAACAAAGAAACCAGCCATAGCGTATGTAAATCCATTCACCATAGCGTCGTCATTGTTTAACCAAATTCCTGCGTCGTATACTCCAACTGATAGTCCAATTAACGCTGATTGCGCTAAGATTAGCCCCATCAAACGAATTTCTGCGTCCGAGTTATCATTACCTACTTGCATGTCGCTCAATGTTGGTCACTAAAATGGTCAACATAAACATTTCGCTATGTTCACTATACCACTTTATTCACTTTATTCATACAAGTGGTCACTAAATTGACTATAAGTTATGGTCAATTTATTATAGTCCTACTCTCTATAATATAAGAGAGTGTAGTAGTCACTTAGATGACCATAACTTTGACCAAAGTGAACTAAGTGAATTTTTTGACTTCTTCTTTCCTGTAACAAATTCTACATTTGTTACTGCTTCGGTCTTATCTATCTTCTTTGATTCGTCATCGAACCATCCGTCTAACATAGCGCATCGTGTCATAACATCACTCTTCATGTCTTAGTGTACCCTTTTCTTTAAAATGTCTTGCTCGGTTACCGTGTTCAGACTCAAGGGTTAATTTTCCGCCTTCTGTATGCGAAACGTCCATATGGTTATGTTTTCCGTAAATTCCACGGTTCCTTCTTTCCCGATTCAGTTCTTCACGGTACTTTACACGTTCAGGGCTTGACTCGTATTTCTTGTCGTATTCTAACTTGTGTTGCTTCGCTTCGGGGCTAATGCGGTCTTTGAGTAGCACATCCATTGCTAAGTCCATTGGTTCGCTTGCGTACATCATTTGGTCGGCTTCGCTAAAGCCACCACAACCGACCAAGTTTGCTACGGTGTCGTAGTCAAAGTCAGATTGAAGTTGTTCACATGGCATATTTGTAATTAAATCAATAGTATCTTTGTCTGCTTGTGGATTGGCTTGAATAATATATGCACGAACTTTTTCACAACAATCGTTTTCATCCATTGTTTCAACCATAGGTATATCTTCTTGCATCGGTACTTGCTTTTCTTCAACACCTTGAGTCATCGGTGGTGCTAATTCAAGTTTAAGCAACGCATCCATTGCTAAGTCCATTGGTTCGCTACGGGTAAAGCCTGTTTCCTCATTGAATGGAACTCCGTAAAAAGAACCTTCTGTGTGAATAGGAACTGTTGGTCTATCACCAATTAGTTCTTGATAGCGTGGAGAACCTTCGTTAAACTTTGGTCTTCCGTCACCAAATGTGCTTATCTTGTTTCCGTCTTTATCATATCCAACGGCATTTTGAATACTTGGAAAATGTGTATTTTTAGGAATAGAAGTCTGTAAGTTTTGTTGTGCATCCATTAAATCAAATTGCTCATCTTCGGTCATTGGATTTTCATTATTTTGAAGGTGTGCAACATCACGGTTTCGCATAAGGTTGAGTAATTTTTGAGCATGATGGTCGTACTCGTGCATATCATAGTCAAAAGGATGCCTTTGTGTTAAATCATGACTCGGATGAAGTGATGATGAAACTGCTGAATCCCAATCAACTCCTTCTTCACCGGGATGCCAGTCAACTCCTTCTTGACCTTTGTTTTC
>Ga0187217_1000367_pt1 | contig 19152 bp, 27 predicted proteins | sample 15SPOviralmetaG_FD_130165 | JGI IMG/M metagenome (GOLD analysis project Ga0187217, IMG submission 130165) | Marine viral communities from the oligotrophic San Pedro Time Series (SPOT) site, San Pedro Channel, CA, USA - 15 SPOT_SRF_2010-09-15... | ecosystem: Environmental > Aquatic > Marine >... | reverse complement strand
TTGAGTGTCCTACAGTTGTGAAATCAATATCACCTGTCACACCACTACCTGCATTATTAGGTATGCCTGTGAACAAGTCATAGTATTCGTCACCTGTACTGTCTGCAGGTAAACCAGTTAATAAAACATTAGTTGACGCATCAAATTCAATGTTTACACCCATGCCTCTAGTAGCCCAATAAATACGAGCCACTGAGACAGAGGTGCATGCGTCACCTTTACTATTTGGTTCCAAAGCCGATACATCAACCTTTTTGACAGCACTTTCACCTGTGCCGTCTGATACGTTTGTAAACTTCAAAACAGCTGTATTATTGCCGTCCTGAATTGTTTGTGAGGTTACTGCGTCTGCCATGATTTACTCCTTATGCGTCAGCAAATGGTGTTACTATTGTTCCTGAACCAATTAATAATGAATCGTGAACAAGATAAGTAGCTGCATCAATAGCTGTTACTTGAACAACACTACCAACGATACCACCTTTTGTAGAACCATTTAGTGTCATAACATCGTTAGAAGCACCCGGAACAAAAGCTTTCTTTGAACCATCATCTACAGCGACAATTACTGCACCTTTAAATTTGTCAGTTCCATCAGTTAAGATGTCTAAGTCTGTTGCTGCTGTTTCTATATAGAAATAGAAAGAAGCACCAATGTTATTAGCCTGATTAGGGTCTGTTGGGTCGCTTGGTGTTGTTGTAACAATTGAAGGTAAAGTAAATTTACCGTCTGCATCGTTGCATAATAAAATTTTTCCTGCATGTGCATCAACAGTTAATGTTGTATCTGCTGTTAAGCTGACACTACTATTGACACCTGCTGTAATAAATCCTGCCAATGACTTGACTGGACCTGAAAATGTCGATTTTGCCATAATTTCCTCCTAAGGAAATAAGTCTTACCATCTTGGCTTGTCTGCTAGGTCAGTTGGTAAAACAAGTTAATTAATCCTAGTCTTTTGATTGTATATCAGTTTATATAATAAAAAAAGGGAGCTAATGCTCCCTTTATTGGTTTGAAGAACCTTAAGCTCCTTGTGAGCCAAAAACTCCACGCCAGTTAGATACACCAAATGAGTATCTTTCTCTAGCTCTATACCTGATGTTACCTGTTGAAAATTCAGGTTCCATAGAAGTTTCCATTCCTGTTCTGTTGAACATTTTTAGACCTTCTCCATCTGCATTAACCGATGTCATAATGAAATATGCATCAGGGTCATTCAGATAGTGGTTTACACTATAGCCATTTGGTATAGAAGACTGATTTCTTATTGAGTTGATATCATTGTCTGCTGTTCCAACTCTACCCGGTGTATTTAATAATCTATCCGCAATAAATGATAATTGTGGTGGAATTATTAATTTGTCAGGTCTAACTGCAATAGTTAGGTTTCTGTCGTCAACAAATGTTGATATATCAATAATGTTGTCTTCTAATGAAGTTTCATTTAGGTCAGCCATTGTTGTAGCTCTATTTCTAGCTGTTCCACCACCTGCTAATGGGTGTGCTGTGGAAATTAATTGCTGTCCGTCACCAATAGCAAAGTTTGCGTCAAACGCATTGTTTAATACGTTAGCACCTTTTACTTCTTTGGTGTGTTGCATTGAACGTGCCAATGCTTTTGTGTATCTTCTACCGAGTTGGTCATAGAGATTATCTTCAATAGCTTCTTCAGTTAATGAGAAAGCAAGTGCCACAGTTTCGTGTGTATATCTTGCTGTATATCCTTCTGAAGCGTTATCAAAGCTAACACCTGCACCTTCTTCCTTGACAGGAGCTGCACCAAATCCAACTACAAGGACTTCTTCTTCAAAAGCTCTATCTGAGTCTTCTATAGAATAAAGTTCTTTGTATTCTTCATTGTTTTCGTCATATTCAAGTCCAAAAAGTGCATTTAGACCCGGTTCGAGTTCTTTCGCTAATTGCGCTCTACTTATCGCCATCTAATTACTCCTTATGCTAAGCCGGCACCTTTTACGCCGCTTATGTGATTTTGAATAACAACTAAAACATTAGTATTTGCTGAAGCAACGTCTGAGTTATCAGGGTCTTGACTAATGTCAATAGCTTTCAGAGGCAAATTTGTTGAAGTTGCACCTGTTGTTACGTCTAATTCTGCTCCTGAAATACCTGTATAGGTGCTACCTGAGTTTGTGTAGACAATATCAAAATTACCAAACAAATCAGCCACTGGGAAAGTGTCGTCTGCTTGAATCTCGAAGACCGTATTAGGGTCATCATGTATAAAAGCAATTATGTCTGAAGCATTAGTGCTTGCAGGGTAATAATTACTAAATACTTGCTCTGATGTTGTTGGGTCTGTGTACATACAGCCATTGAATACGCCAACTATAGGAACCGTACCGCCATCTGCGTGAATTTCAACAGTACCACCAGTAACTTGCATTACTAGGTCGCCTTGAAAAATACTTGTTCCGTAGTTTGCGGCTATTCTATAACGGCTTTGTCCGCCTGAATAGGGTGAGCCACCCATCATTCTTACAGGCTTTAGACCAAATGAAGCGTCTTTATTCGCCATAATTTATCCTACCTTTTTTTTCCAAATGATACATTCGATTTTCTATTAGAATCATACTTAACATATCTATTGTTGCCTTGAACTTCATTAAACATAGTATTGTCTAGTGCTTCGTTCTGTTGAACATTTTTTTGTTTGTAATGCTCGTTTCTTTCAGCAACAGTTTCTTGTGGTATTTTTGCTAATATCAAACCACCTACTGAAATGACACCTGCATGTCTTCCATGCTCGATTGTAGGTAAAGGGAAATCAGGTATTTCGTCTTGTCTGACAAACTCCCATCCTTCTCTCATTCTAGCAGAAACATTGTTTCTATCTTCTACACCTACATACTCTGACCTAATCCATCGGTATTGATATCCCTCTGGAGCAGGCGGAGTTTCAAGCATCCTTGCTGGTTGCCATGGTTTTCTTCTAGCGTTTTTATCGTGTTGCTCTTCATCACGAGATTGGCGTGTTGTATTTTCAATTGCATCTATGTCCATTATTTAGCTCCTTCAAGTTTAACTATTTCTTTACCGACTCTTTTAAGCCACTCTTCTTGTGACATTCCGTAAGGTTTTAAGTTACTCTTTACGGAAGCGTGGTTAGAATTAATTTTAATACCGCTTTTCTTCCCTTGTGTTCCTTGGCGACTTCCAGAGGAAGCAGAAGCAACTCTTTGCACAGTTGAGTTGGTATCTTTTGATACGCCTTCAGGTTTATTCCTTATATCAGGATAAACCTTTAAAAGTCTTTTGTCTAATTCTTGGTAGTAATCATCATCATGACCGTCAAAACCTTCGTTTATTAAGTCCTCATGAATACCCATAGCAGTGTATGTTTTGACTCTGTCTTTTTGAAACCAGTCATTATTTTTTTGCCATTCAACTGCTTTAGAATCAGGCTTAGGTTTATCATACACTTCTTGTTGCACATTTTGTACAGTTTGTGCTGAATTTGTGAATGTTTGTTGTTGTTGGTTTTCTAGCTGAACTTTAGCTAATCTTACCCTTTCTTCTTCTAAAGAAACTTTATTAAGCAGCTCAACACTTTTGACCTCTAATTCAGGGTCATTAGTCTCTCTTGCTTTTCTATACAAGTCTTCTGCTTGTTGTCTTTGCGACTTAACACGATTCTCATACTCTTCAGTATAACTTTTGTCTAAAACACTAGCTCTTTTCTTAACCGTGTTATATTCATTTGATAACTGCGTATACTTAGACTCATACTCTGCGGCTCTTTGTTCCGCTTGTCGTATTTTGTCATTTAGTTTATTTATTCGTTTTGATACACCTTTAGTGTATTTATCAAGTTCATCGTCACCGCCTGAGTCGGTTTCAACAACAGGTTCTTCAGCTACAGGTGTATCTTCTACATCTACAACTATTTCTTCTGCTTCGACTTGATTTTCATTATTCATTTCGTTCATATATATTCTCCTTATACTGAAACAATGTCATCAGGGTCTAAAATAGTGGCTATGACTTCGTCATCATTAATAATTCTGACTTCGCTTTCATCAGCCAACCTAAACCTAGAGCCTGCATATCTACCTATTAATATCCACTGTCCTTTTTCACACCAAGGCTTTACAAACCTTTTTGTGTCTTTATAACAATCAGGACCCATGGCTACTACATAAGCAACAACAGTCGCTAGGGTTTCTCTATCTATGGTTTCCTTAACCAATTGAATACCGCCTTCTGATACGCCTTTACCTTTATAAGGTAATACCAAAAGTCGCCACCCAGTAGGTTGAGGCATCCTTTCAAGAATACTTTTATCTAATAGGGTGGGGTCTAAAACTCTGTTGTCCTCTTCAACAAAAGCTTTATCAAGGTTAATAGTATCTTCATTAACCTCAGTTTTTACATCACTACTCATCAAAATCTCCTTTTTCATGTAAGTGTTCTTTTATCTTATCATGAATATAGGATAATGCAGATATTTCACCCATTAAAAATTGGTATTTCTCCATATCTTTGATGCCACCTGACATCAAGATATCCTTAATTTGCTCCTCTCTTTCGTTTAAACTTTTACGGAGAGCATGAATTAAATCATACTTATCCATTTAATTTAAAATACGCCGTTGAATTTGTTGCCTCGCAAAGCAGCTCCTTTACCTCTGCTTACGCCTTTGCCATAACCCGGTTTGTGTGCTGTATCAACTTTCACCTTTTTTGGTTGTGACAGGGCAATGCTTCCTTGACCTTTAATCTTTATGGAAGTTTTTGCTTTCATACTTGCTCCTTATTTAGATTTTTTGACTGCTTTTTTCTTAGCAACCGTTTTTTTCTTTGCTACTGTTTTTTTCTTAGCAACAGCTTTTTTTGCTTTTTTCTTAGGTGCTTTACCACCTTCCCATGCTTCGTTTACGTCAGGTGTAGATAAATCATCTGCTACATAATGACCTTTGTCATCTCTAGCTCTTTTTGGCTCTACTACCTGTTCTTGCATTTCAACCATTTTAGCTTCAGCTTTTTTCTGTTTAATCTGCTCTACTATCTTTTCGTTAATTGAACTTGTCATTTATTCATCCTCGCTTGTAAATCTACTAATTTTAACTCTGCCTGTTGTTGCAATCTTTGTTTGGCAATTTCATTTTTCTCATTGCCAATCATAGCCTGTTGGTCAGCTTTTTGTTGTTGTAATTGTAACTCAGCACCTTTTTCCATGGCATCTTGTTCTTCTTTAGCCATAAACTGTTGGTTTTTCATTTCTATTTCTTTATCACGCAAACCAAGTTCTTGTTGTCTTATTTCTACAAGTGGGTCATCTTGTTGCGGTGGTTGTACTGATTGTAAGAACTCAGCTGACAGTTGTGCCAATATTGGTGAGCTATAACTTTCAATAATAGATTGTATTTGTTTTTGCAGGCCTGCTTGTGCTTGTGGGTCAAGCTGTTGTGCCTGTTGCATTTGTTGTTGTATCTGTTGTTGCACTTCAGGTGGTAACTGTTGTTCTGCCATCTGATTAGCCATAAATTGTAAGTGTTGCATAACATGAGCAATAATTACTGATTGTAGCTGTGGGTTCATTATTACTGCTTGAGTTAAGAAAAGTGTTTTATGTGCTTCTACATGTGCCTCATGGTTTTGTTCTGGAAAAGCTTGTTGTGGAATACCTTGTAATAATCCACTATTTTCAATACCTGCATCTACTGGCTGAGGTGTCGTGTCAGCAGGTGGTACAAGTAAACTTTCTATATTATCTACGCCTAAAGCTGCATACATTCTTCTATAGGCTTCATATATACCCTGTGGGCCATGCAGTTCTGGTGCTGATTGCACCATAGTAAGCAGTTCCTGAGCCATAATGACTCTTTGGCTCATTGAGAATATGTTTGGGTCAGAGACAGGTATTACATCAATTCTTTGGTCAAAGTCTTGTACTTTTACCTCTCTTGAACCGCTTCCTGTTTCGTATGGGTATACAGGTGGTAAAAACTCTTGAAATATTCTAGCTAAAATTTGAAATTCATTCTTTTGTGCGTAATGCAATCTTTTATGAATAGCACTCATTACTTTAGTGCCTTTTTCTAATAAAGCTACAGTTGTGCCTACAGGCATAGCTGCATTAGCATCACCTATATTCATGTCGGCTATAGCTGCAAATCTTTTGCCTGAATCTACTAATAAGCCAAGTAGGCTAAACAATACGTTGCTTGGCTCTTTGTAGGGTAATGGCATTAAAGAGTCTCTTAATGCACCGCCCGGAGCATCAACATCTCTAAATTCACCGGGTTGTAGTGGTGAGGCTTCGTCTCTAATTCTGATACCTCTTGCTTTAAATCCTGCAGGTAAGTTGCTTAAAGTACCTGCATCAATTAGCTGCCTTAGTATTGATGTAGAAGCTTTAGACAAACCACCAATCATGTGTGATAAGCCAAGCCCATAAAAACCTAGTCCCGGTAAGAACTTATATTGAACAAAATAATTGATTTTGTTTCTTAATGGGTCTTCAGGGTTGTAGTTTCTTCTTATAGATAAAATTTGTTGTGTAGAGTCGTCTACAGTAATGATATAAGGTAGTTTTAAACCTGTGGTTTCACCCATATCATCAACGTCTTCAAAGCCTTCAATATCTTCTACTGTATGTATTTCATAAAGTTTTCTTTGCTCGTCATCACTATAATCAGGTTCTACGCCTTGTATTTTGTCTATTTCTTTATCAATACTGTCACGAATAATTTGTTCACTATCATTAAGGTCAATGTCTGCATAAAAGCCAGAAAGCTGCATTTTTCTTACTTCATTGTTGCTCATTGAAACAACATGAGTAACTCTTTCTGCTGATAATAAGTCGGTTGCGTTATAAGGAACTAATAAATCTTCTGCAGGTATAAACTTAGATACAGGTCTGTTTTTGGCTGCATCGTAATAAACTTTCTTAAATGCACTACCTGAAAGTGGTAAATAAAACAACAATTGGTCTAAATCAGGGTCATATTCAGGCATTTCGTTCATGATGTAATAATTCATAAACTCACAAACTCTTTCAGCTTGCATTTCTGTATTCATGTCTCTTTGACCGACAACCTGTGTTTTGATTGGACCTTGTGCTGGTAATAATTCTTTATATGCTTGTGCTTGAAACTGTGTTACAGCTTCTGAAAGTATTGGATGTATAACCCCACTAGAGCCTTCAAACGGTTGACTTCTTTGCTCGTCAAACCTCATGCCTAGATATTTTAAGCCGTCAGTATAGGTTTTTTCCCATTCTTTTCTTGATTCTTTGTCGTTCTCTACTGAATTTATTAATTTATTAGATAGTGAGCCAAGAATAGAATCGTCAAGATATTCAACCAAGTTTGCATCAAACGGTATATCTGCTTGCACTTCTTCCATTGGCTCATCAAAAGAAATTTCTTCATCACCTATGGTTATTTCCATAGCATCAATCATTGATTCTTCAAATGTTTGTTCAGGTGCATCTATAGATAATTCTTCTGCAGGCACATTTACAGACTTGCTTTGGTCTATTATGTCTGGATTATCTTCTGTTCCGAGTCTTCTTTCTGTAACCATGTCTTATTATATCCATAAAATTAATAATATGTTAATGCCTTTCTATCTACAGACATATCATCTTGATAGTCGCTGTCTAGGTCTATTAAGCCACCTTGTCTTATTCTCATCATAGCCATAGTGGTTGAATCGCAAAAGTCGTCATTTTCACCAAACGGAAAAGCAGCAAGCTCTTCTATAACTTCCTCTGCAAAAGCATCTTCTGTTGCATATACCATACCACTTTCAAACATAGGTGCAATAGAGTTCATTCTTGCAACCTTGTCTTGTCCTCTACTTGGTGAGTAAGCTTGTACAGGTATGCCTATCTTTCTTAATTCTTGTGTTAGTGGTGTACCACTAGCTTTTGCCTCAATTAAAACAATATCAGGCTCCCAATATTTATATTCTTCAGATGCAATGTGTTTTAATTCAGGAAAGTCTACCCTGTGCCTGCTTGCATCCAATAATATAATTGCACTTTCACTGCCGTCCTCAGGGTCAAAAATACCCCATGTGGTAATAGCAGAATAGTCAGCGGTTTCTTTTGCACTAAAAGCTGTATCATAGCTTTGTATAATACATTGACAGCTTGGTATACCTTCTTTTTCCCAAGTGTTCCACCATTCTCTTTTTACAATAGAACCACTTTCAGCCGTTGGATTCTGCATCCATTGTGCGTTCCATTTGCTTACAGGCAGAGAAGCTTTTACTGATAACAGCTCTTCTTTCTTCCAAAACTCTGACCATAAGGGTTCTTCGGAATCAGGCATAATTGCAGGAAACTCAACAACTTCCCATTGGTCAGCGTGTGTTTCTGATTGTCTTTTTAACAATCTACCTGCTAAGTCTTTGGTACTCCATCTTGTCATAACCAAGACTATAGTTCCTCCGGGCTGTAACCTTTGCCTAGGTCCAGAGGTATACCACTCCCATGCAGCATCCATAGCAGTAGGTGACATCGCATCTTGCTCTGAATGTGGGTCGTCAATAATCAATAAATCAGCACCACGACCTGTAATGGCACCACCAACGCCTGAGTAGAAAGCCTCTCCACCATCGTCTGTAGTCCATCTTCCTGCTGATTTGTTATCGCCTGATAAGTTTATATCAGGAAAAATAGTCTGATACTCTTCACTATCAATTATGTTACGAACTCTTCTGCCGAATCTTACTGCTAATTCGGCTGTGTGAGTTGCCTGTATAATTTTTAAACTTGGATTCAACCCCATCATCCATGCAGGAAAATAGGTTGATGCAAATTCTGATTTTGAGTGCCTAGGCGGTAACATAACCATAAGTCGCTTACATTTGCCTTGTGCAATACGGTTAAGCTTTTCTGCAAGAATCTTGTGATGCCTGCCCATAATAAAGCCTTCCCAATGAAATTTTACAAATTCTAAAAAATCATCTCTACATCTGTCTCTTGCGTTCAGGTTTTTCCATTTGTCAATAAGAGTAAGTGCTTCTACCTGCTCATCTCTTGATAAAGCGTCAAATGATTTTATGTTATCTAGGTTAAGCATTAGGTGGAGAGCCAATATGTAAAGGACGCTTGACTCTCCTGACACGTTGCTCTGGAGAGAGAGGAGATAAGTGAATATCCACAAACAATCATGTCAGTTAGACTTTACCCCATTCTTTACCTTCAAACAACAAGGCTTCTGCGTTTCTTCTTTTCGTTAGACCTTCATTAGGCACACCACCTACCTTGTTCCAGCGTTTAATTTGGTTTGGTATATCATTCCACATCTTCATGTTGAGTCTCTTTAATAAAGTGCTTGCAGCTAAATTTGATGGGCCTAAATTAAACACCCATGATACCAATGCATCAAATTCGTTTTGTTTCAACTCAGGTTCAACCATCTTATTTATATACCCCTCATACTCATGTAGTTCGTGTGCGAGTAGGTCTTCTGCATCTTGTTTGCTTATCTTCATACCATCTTCTACAGGAGTGCCATCTATAAGTTTTAAGGAACCGTAGCCTATTGTGGCTTTATTTGCAGCACAACGATAACTTACTACGTTGCCGTCTGCATCTGTAGGACAGCCCTCAAAATATTTGATTAAATCTATTCCATTTTGTGATATTTGCATTTTACTTCTCCTCAGGTTTTGGTGTTGTAACAGTTTTGTAGTACACAACAACTTCTTTAAGTTCATTTATATATCTCTTCAATTCTTGCATGTTGTATGCCATTACCTCGTAATCAGGTATGGTCATAGCTAAAAATACTAATTCTCCTTCTTGTTTTTCTATTCTAGCAAGCTGTTCTTCGTAATTAGATGGTGTAACCACAATCCACATAGGTTCACGCAAGTCTATTTCTCTTGGCATGACAGGGTGTGCTATTTTTCTTTCTATTGGCTTAGCACTAACTTCTATTTTCTTAGTTGGAAGCAGGCTGCAGCTGCTCGCCATCATCAAGACTGTCAACAACAACGCTAAGCTTTTCGATGTCTTCCATAATGTGTTTTGTGCCATTATTAATTTTCCTTTCCATTTCAACCGGGTCTGCTAGTATTTTTGCAGACAGTTCATAATTTTGAATAAAAGAAACGTACCTGTTCAATTCTCTTTGTGCCGCTTGGCTTTTTAGAGATAATGCATTTAATTGTGTGGTTTGTAGTTCAAAATCATTTTGTAGTGATTTTATTGTTTCTTCTTGTGTTGCAATTGCATTTTCTAAAGCAAGATTGTTTGCTGTAAGAACTTTATTTTGATTGTACAAATAGTAAGTGGTAAAACAAAGAGTAAGTATTATTGCAAATAAGAATTGTTGCATCAGACATCCTCTATAATGTAATTAAGACCAGATGCACTTCTGTATTCTACAATTCTGTCATCTTCATCTTTAAATTTAAGATGTTTTTCTTTTTTTGTCACAATCTTTTTTGATATGTAAACCTTGTCATCAGAGTCGCCATATTCTTTATTAAATGAAACTGTGATTTTATATTTGGGAAATAAATAATTGCTTACTACTTCGATTGCTTGTTTCAGCAATGCAAGTGTTTTTTCCACTACACAAACCTAGATAAAACCACAGAAAGTAAGATAAACGGATATACAGCCCATATCATGTTTTCAAGCTTATCAAAACGCTTTGAGCCGTCTTCAAGTCTTTTTTCTATGTTTTCATATCTAATCGCACACTCTCTTTCGTGTGCTTCTAGTTTACTAATTGCTTCTTTTGTTGTTGCCATATATTTTATAAATGCTTTGTATAAATTTTTAATGGTTTTGCTTTTCCTTTAACCTTGATAGATTCTAACACTTTTAATTTGTAACCACAAAACTTTTCTGTTTCTTCGCCTATTAAAATATCTACATTTCTTTCTTTGGTAGCCGATTCTAGTCTTGCAGCCGTATTTACAGCATCGCCTATAGCAGAATAATCAAATCGTGTATCGCTACCCATGTTACCAACTATTGCATCTCCGGTATTTAAACCTAGGCCTATTGCTACAGGTGGTAAGCCTTCTGCAACCAATTCATCGCTTACTTTTTTAACATTTTCTATAATTTCTAATGCACACTCGTATGCTATTTGTTCGTGATGTTTTACATCTAAAGGTGCGTTCCAGATGTACATGCCTGCGTCACCAATAAATTTGTCAATGCAACCGTTGTATTTTTGCACTGCTTCAACCTGTGCTGTTAGAACTCTATTCATAATATAAGTTACTTTTTCAGGCTCTACAGACTCACTCAAGGCTGTGAAGCCACGCAAGTCTGTAAACATAAAAGTGCATCTTCTTTTCTCTCCACCAAGTTTTAAGAGTTCAGGATTTTTTTGTAATTGTTTTACTTGTCTTGGGTCAAGGTAATGCTCAAACTGTTTTTTTATTTGTTGTCTTAGTTTGTATTGTTCTCTAAATCTAAGGTAAAAACCTATAGACCCGGCAATAAATTGTGATACTAAAGACCAAGTTACATCTATCAATACACCTGCTTGTATTGCGTAATAGCCACCTAAAGCCGTAGAAAGCATTATTGATAATGCTAATGCAACTCCTAGGGTTATACCAAAATATGCAATTACAAGCCATATAAAAGTTACTGATGTGATAAAAATGAGCATTTCAGCAGCTATAGACCACTCAGGTATCATAGGAGAGTCTTGTATTAGTATTGATTCTGCTAACGCAGCTTGTATCTTATGTGGCTCTAACAAACCTACAGGAGTAGCTACTTGTGGCATTACACCGTTTGCAGTCACACCAATAATTACAAACTTACCTGCTACGTTCATTTCGTCTAATGTTGTTGTGGGTGTATTGACCCAACTAATCCATTTACGACCAAAGTTGTCTGTTTTTACAGGTGGTAAATGTCTTACTGCAATCTCCTGTATGCCGTTTGCATTGGTGGTAATTATGTACGACCTAGTACCTGTAAGTGCTTTTAGTATTTCTGTGCCAAAGCTAGGTGTCCAACCGTCAGGTGTTTTCATCAATAAGGGTATACGTCTTACTAGGTTATCTACATCAACAGGTGCTGTAGCAATACCTTGAAAGCTTTGTTCTTTTAAAACATCTATGTTTTCAACCACGCCTGCTGTTGGTATACCACCAACCTCATCGCCTTTTATTACGGTGCCAACTGTTTTTGGGTATTGACCGTTAGGTGTTTCAAACATTGCTAGTACGCTTGGTAAATAACCAAGTGTTTGTGCAAAAGCATCATCGCCACCAAACCTATCAGCTTCTGAAAATGATAATGCCCACCCAATACCTATAGCACCTTCATTAATAAGGTCTATTTGTATTTGTGCTAAATCTCTTCTAGGAAAAGGAAAACCACCACGCTTTCTTACGTCTTCTTCTGATATGTTTAAAATGACAAAATTACCGCTTGGTTTTTGTTCTTTGACCAAAGCATCAAATGTTTTAAGTTTTAATATTTCTGTAGGTATTGACTGAAACACTAGCGGTAGGGCTAGTGTTATCAGTATTGGTAATATTAACTTCTTCATTCCATGTTTTTAAATATATGGCATATAACATCTACCGTCCAACCATTGCCTAGCATTTTATATCTTTGTGTATTGGACACATGATTAGTGTAATTATCTGGAAATGTCTGTAGTCGTTCACATTCCAAGGGTGTAAGCTTACGCCATGTTAGGTCTTCGCTTGCAACAACACTATCTTTACCAACAGTAGTTATAGCGTTTGATTTGTTATCTTTTCGTAGCTCAAGCATTTGTTTGGTTTTATTAGCTACAGAACTACCATCTCTGTCCATGCGTTTACCGTCTTTATCATAAGCTCTGCCACGAAAAGCACCACCTGTTACAACCTTAGGCTCATTGTTACCACCACTACAAGCTGTTACTGTAGGCGACTTGCCATCAGGACTATAGACTCGTTTGAGTATGTCATGTCCGTTGATGTCTACTGCAACACCTACTTGTTTGGGTGTAGTAATCTTTGGACTATCACTTCTTCCTAGTATTGTGGGCGATTTTCCTTTGGGGTCATATACCCTACGCTGCCTTTCGTTATCTTTAAGTATTTCTCTTGGGATATCGTATGCTTTGACAGGTTTGTTGACAGGAACCATAGTCCTTTGCCTTTTTTCTATACTGTTCCATGGCACAGCACCTGTATAACTTGCAGTTAAGCAATGTGCTTTACCTTCTTTGCTTGTCATTTTATCTAAATTGTCATCAACTTCTGTTTCTAGTATGTCTCGTAAAACTATACCTTTGTCTTCAGGTTGTTGTATGTTTGGTATGTTAGTCCAATAATATCTTTGTCTTGATTGAGCTGAAAGAAGCGAACTGTTTATAAAAATGGGTTCAATACCAAAAGGTATCTCAGGATAGCAGTCAGACACTTGTTCTGATATCACTTGCAAGAACTCTTTTTTCATTCTTACGTTTTCAAGCAAGAAATACTTTGGTTTTATTTCTTTTAGCAAACGTATGAACTCAAAAAACAAAGCACTCCTAGGGTCATCAAAAGCAAGTTGTTTGCCTGCAAAACTAAATCCCTGACATGGACTGCCTGCAAGCATAAGGTCTACATCCATATAGTCTTTAGGGTCTAAGTCGCAAATATCACCGACCTGAATGATATCAGGATAATTTGCTTGGCTTACTTGGATAGCATATTTGTCTATCTCACTTGCATAATACTTTTCTACAGGTATGCCTAATCGGTCTAATGCAATACGACCACAACTCATACCATCAAATAAACTTAAAACTTTCATAACGACTCCTTTACCTCATTATACTCATCATAGAATAGAAGTCGACACTTTTTTGCACTTAATCGCTTTGAGTAATTGTAATAACACTATCGCTGCCACCGTTTATTTTTACAATATTAGATACACCGTCTTGGATTAAAATAACTGTATAAGCATCACTACCGTTCAAATCCAACCTTACACTTTCATTAACCTGTCTACGCAAGCTGATAACACCACCTGTAATTAAAGTGGTTATTTGTGTGTCCGGGTCTTTACCCAACATGGTGCCAGATATTTGTGTGCTAGTAGCTTGTGCCAATACATCTTCATCTTCTTCTATAGCTAATGCATCTAACACATTTAATAAATCTTCTAAATAATTTACATCAAGATAATTAATATCTAATTCAGTAAATTCTAATTCATCTTCTGCAAAAAAATCTTCTGCAAGATAATCAATATCCAAATCATTAAAATCAAGTACGCTGTCAGTTTTCGTGGTTGTGGTTTCTTCTTCTGCAACGATTTCTTCTTTTGGTGGTGTCACAATTAGCATGTTGTCTATAACATCAAGCGTTAAATCCAATATTACAGGCTTTGACGGAGTTGATTCAAATACGCTTACTGTTGTTGCTTCGTAAGGTTTGTTAAGTATGACACTTCCCATAGCGGTCACTACTTCTATCTCTCCACTAGATAACCCCAATGCATCTGGTAGCAGTATAATCAAGCTTCTGCCCAACTCATCTACTGTAGCTGTAAAATCAGTGCCTCTTATTGCTATATTAGCCGTAGGTGTTTTTAGCTGTATGTTTTGTTTGTCTATACGATTTAGATTGCCTGTAATAAATCTAGCGGTGCCAAGACCAAAGGTAATAGCCATCTTTGATTTAGATGGGTCAGGGTCATAGATATATTCATCTATGAGAAGCTGTGAATGTTCTGTTAGTTTTACAACAGAATCGTCAAGAAAGGTAATAGCCATGCGACCATCTTTGGTTATAGCCTCATCGTTGCTTTGTATAGCAAACTCTAGGTTAGCTTCGTATGGCTTGTCTCTTACTATCTGTGCTGAACCGTTAAGTTCAGATATGTCACCTATATCAGCAGCTTGTGCTTGTACCTTGGTCGTTTTGAACGACACAAACAGTAGAAGAAGCAGTGCCAGAAACTGATATGATTTTAAGCCAGTCATTATCTTGGGTACTCAGTTGTTGAATATTAAATGTTCTTGAACCTCCAGTATGGTCTAAATAAAAATATCCACCTGCTGATGCGTTCACACCTGTACCTGTATAAGTTACTGTATTATCAGAACCGTCTATATCCATATAGTTAGTAGCACCATCAATGTTTATGTTTGAGGTTACTGTGTTGTTTGAGCCTTGAATAATCCAATCTAAATCAAGAGATGCAGCTATAGCTGTTGTTCCTTGATTTAATGTAAATGTATTACCGCTGCCTGTAACCTGTACGTTTTGATTAGAGCCGTCTGCACTATATGTGTCTGTAGGGTCTACTTGAATCGTAAAAGAGTTTGTACCACCGGTAAATTCATAAAATCCTGTAAAGTTGTCTGCAAATATATCACCAAGAAATTTATTAGTAGCACCAATCATGTTGATGTCTAATGTCATGGTGTTACCGTCCAAATCAAAAGGATTTACGCTACCTGCTGTACTATTAAGCCCACCAATTATATTTGATATGCCAAGCTGTTCTAAGTCTATATTTGCACCTGTACCTGATTGGTCAACGTAGATTTCGTTGTCGGCTGCATATATAGGTAATAAAGCAAGACATAACAAAAAATGCATGCATTTATTCATCATTTTTAGATTCTATAGTTTTTTCTTCATTTTGTAAAACCCAGTAGCCTTTGTCATATCCAAGGTTTACTATTTCTAATACAGCACCTTCAATGGCTTTCATTAAAGCTATGGTAGAAGATTCGTTTCTAGCATTGCCTAGTTCTACTTCTACAAGCTCAGTTCCTGCTTCTATAAATCTAAATACATCGTTGGATTTACCGTAACTAAATATGGTTTTTTGGCTTAAAACTTCTAATAAGACCTCACCTGTAGCTACAGAAACCATACGCAAACTGACAGTAATATTATCTTCTCTGTAAAAAACACTATTGCTTACTCCTAGCCACCTAGCTCCAACACCACCACTTTCAAGGTTTGATTCGTATGATATAACAGCACCTTCCATCAAGATGCCTGCAAATAACAGCGGTGCTAATTGTTTTTTCTTTTCTTCTTCGCTTGCAAACTGCTCTCTAGCTGAACGTATAAGCTGTCTTTCTTTGGTTAAATTATCCAAACCAACTCTTTCTACAACTCTAAAAAAATTACCATCTCCTGCATGTTTCAATGCTCGTATGAGTAGTGCGTTGGGTTGTTGAGTAATGGCTGTGCTAAATAATGCAAATTCGCTGTTGCTTTTACGTTGCCCGGTTTGGTCTGAAAAGGCTGAAGGGTATACGGCAACGACAGGACTTACCTTTGGTATCGGCACATATTTAAGTTCTGAAGATTGTAAGTCTTGTATGGAGACTACGTTTTTAGCTTTAAACCTTTGGTTTTGCGTGTCTTCAAATTGGTCAAATATAGAACAACTAGAAAGTAAAAGTACCAATAGGTATCGTAATTTCAGTGATTGTTCCATCGGCTTCCGTTATTTTAAGTGTTAGCGTAACTCCATCACTTGTGTATTCAATGATGTTGCCTTCTAGTTCGATTATACCTGAATCAGACGGCGTTTCACCAAAGAGGTTGTTTACCAGCTGTCGTGAAAGCTCTGCATAGACTCTTGATTCAAGGTTACGCATAAATCTCGCAAGAGTAGAGTTTTCTTTTTCTCTTTCTATTTCTTCCTGCAAGGCCTTAATTTCTTCTTTAATGGTTAATTTCCTTGAGAACTCTTGGTTTTCTATCGTGAGCCAATGGGAGCTTGTACCAATGCCGTTAAAGCTTGGAGATTTAAACTTGTGTACTATTTGGTCTGCTTTGATGTTTTGAACAAAAATACCAATAATTAAAATTATGCCAATAAGCATTACTGACCATAACACTTTATCTCTTTCAAGCTGTTCTTTTTCTAATTGTTTTTTAGTCTTTCCTTTGGTCATCTCTATCCGCCTTAGCAATTTTATTGCTATCTATTAGTTGAGGTACGCCAAGAATAGTCTTTATCAAAGTGTCTTGTCTTATAATTTCGTTATCTAAACTACGCACCCTGTCTATTAAGGCTACTAAAATACCATGCTGTGAGTCAAGTTTTGTGCCTAGTCTCTCTTCTATAGCTGCTATCTGGGATTCTACTTTTTCGTCAACGGTGTCAAGTTTAGTCTCCATGCCGTCAACAATACGCATAATTAATTTGTAGATAAACCAACCGAGTCCTAAGGCTGCGGCTATAGGAAAACCAACTTCTTGAATTAATTTGACCGCAGAATCCACTATTCTACCGGTATGTGTTGCCCTAGCTCTATAAGCTTATCTCTGTTGACCAAATGTTCTGCTTCTATATCGTCTTTGCTCTGACCAAAATAAGCTACTGCAAGGTAATTTTTAACCATGGATTCGTTTAAATCTTCATCGTCAGCAATAATAGAGCCTAAGACTCTGCCAAATTTACCTTTTTTATCTAGCTTGGTTTTTACTTTTACAAGCTCGGCTTTTGCTATTTTATCTTTTATGAATTGGGATGCTAGTTTGCCTCTAGCTTTTTCGTCTAAGTCTCGCGTCCGGGACTCAGGTGTGTCTATGCCATACAAGCGTATACGAGACTTGAAGATGATGTCGAAGCCGCAGTCAATTTCTGCATCTACCGTATCACCGTCTACAACTCTCGTGATATTACACTTGTATTCGTACATTACTTATCTTTGGCTTTACCAAAATTTAAAGCTGCTAAATCTATAATTTTATAGAGTTTGCCAATCCAAATATCATCCTTTGGCGTTGGTGTGCTTGCTGCTATCAAGCTAGAAATAGTTACGATAGCTGTTACCCACATTATTATATCTGCAATCATTTTTTACCCCCTTTGGTATTATTTGATTTTTCTTCCAAAACTTCTTCTGCTTTCTCCTTGGTGGATTCAACAAAAGCGTTTTCATAAAAACGCAAGCTAGGTACAAGTTGATTTACCTCAAATTCTAGCTTTGCGACTTTATCTTTTAAACTTCTGATATGACTAATAATTACTTTTTGTTCTTGTGAAAGCTCAGATTCCTTCATTTCTGTGCCGTCAGCAAGGGTTATTACATTCTCTTCCATTGTTATCTCCTCTAAGATATTAAAATTAACTATTATCAGTTATGTACTTTTTACCAGTAGCAATAGCTGCAACGTGAGTAGTCTTTTTACTATCTGCTGCACCTTTTACATCTGGAGTATCATCATCACTATCGACAGGTGCATACTCTAAAATAATTTCTAAATGGTCTACGTTTCTTTGAACCATCTCGTTTATTTCATCTTGAGTCATGCCTTCAACATTCCAAGTTCCAGCTTTTACACCGTCAATTAAGTTTACGCTATCAGTTCCTGCTGTGAGGACTTCTGTTACTGTTGCCATATTATTCTCCTTTTAAAGTTTGTATTTCGGCTTTTAATTCATCTACTTGTGATGAAAGTTCTTTTACTGCATTAATAAGTGGAGTTACAAACATTTCTCTGGAAATGACTTGGCTTCCATCTTCACGTTCTTGCCAACCACCGAAAGTATTTACACCTTCTTTGTCTAATGCCTCTTTTACATCTTGTGCAATCATGCCATGCATAACTGCATCTAAATCCATATTGTTTTTTTCTGAAAATTCATTCCATTCTTCAGGAAATTCATTGCTAGGTTTCCATTGGAAAGTTACTGGTTTTAAATTATTAATAAAAGATAGACCTAAAGAATCTTCATTAATATTTCTTTTCTTTCTTCTATCAGAAGTTCTAGTCCATGCTGCATCAGTATTAAATTCGTTTTGAACTATGTTGCTATTTGAACCAAATGTAAATTGAAAATTTGCACCACCTGTTATGCTATCACCTATAACAATTCTATTTTCACCACTACTTGAACCTACATTAGAATTTCTAGCACAAATAACAATATTTTGTCCGCCTGTTGTATGGTCACTACCTGAATCCTGACCAATAAACACATTATTGCCTCCTGTAGTAGTTCCAGCACCAGCACCTTCACCTAAACAAGTATTTGAGTTACCTGTTGTGATTGCTGAACCTGCTGCTCTACCAAAACAATTATTGGATTGACCTGTCGTGATTGCATCACCAGCTATGGCTCCAACCGCAGTATTATTTGTACCTGTAGTGTTTAATTTTAATGCTTGTTCACCAACTGCTGTATTATTACTAGCTGTCGTATTATCAAATAATGCTTGTGA
>Ga0187217_1000364_pt1 | contig 19194 bp, 33 predicted proteins | sample 15SPOviralmetaG_FD_130165 | JGI IMG/M metagenome (GOLD analysis project Ga0187217, IMG submission 130165) | Marine viral communities from the oligotrophic San Pedro Time Series (SPOT) site, San Pedro Channel, CA, USA - 15 SPOT_SRF_2010-09-15... | ecosystem: Environmental > Aquatic > Marine >... | reverse complement strand
TATCGTTCACTTCAGCTTTACTTGATTTTATACATATATCTGATGATTTTTGAGATTCTTCATTATCTAGTAATGTTATTACATAAGACTTCATATTCGTTTCAGCACTGTATATCCTACATTCTTGACTTCACGTTCTATTATATCAAATTTGTATCCCTCAGAATATTCCTGTAAAACATTATATAATGCTGGATTTTGTTTTCCGTGTAATATACTAGTATCATGAGCAATAATATATTTTTTTACATTCAATCCATGAACTGCTAACTCTTGATTCATATGCGCTGGATGATGGTACGAATCGATTACGAGCATATCAGTATAATTTACTGATCCGAATCCTGTCGAATCAGTTTGTCTCACATCAAGAGTTATTTTATTTTCTTTACAATATCTTTCGGCAATCGGTTTTAGAAATTTATTATATCTTGATATGTCATTATCAATCAGGCATACATTTTTCGGTTTGCATAAGATACCTGTTGATGCAGTTCCACCCTGATGGACACCAAGTTCCATATATGAATTACAATCTTTCATATATTTTTTTATAGCATCATGTATAGCACAATAATATTCACCATGCGCCTCTTCTTGTTGCTGTATAATAGAAGTGTTAAACTCTTCTAATGTTTTAACATGCCCGAGTTTTGAATTAATCATTTTGTTTCCTTTTACAAACTAGTATTTTTCCACCATGCATCCCTTTTAGTTTCGTCTCGATCTCTAATCCATTCTTTATGATCATATCCCAAACTTCTCGTAAAGTGGCATCAAGTGGATCGGCGGGCTCACATACACTATTATTTTCATTATATTCTAAATAGAGTCTTCCTTTAGTATTAAGTTGGTCTCTCCATGTATTAATTGTTCTTACAGGATCTATTGTATGATCAAATGAGTTAGAGTAAACGATGTCTGCTTTACCTATCCACTCTTCGATAGGAATCGTAAAATCATGTTGTATAGTCATTTTAAATTGTTTTGCAGTTTCACTTATTTCAGTTCCAATTATCTCTGCTTCTGGATAATAAATTTGAAATAACTTTTGCTCAGTGCCTTTACGAGTACCATGACAAATTATTAAACTCGGATCTTGATTATTTTCAACTACTCCATTCTCAGTTCTTAATGAAGAATAATTATTACAGATTGAATCTATAATTGGTCTTTTGACATATGTCCAACCTAATTTTATTTTATTCGCCTTAGTCTGCTCTTCAACATACTGTTCATAATTTTTATATTTGTATATTTTCATTATGTTATACTTTTTATCGCCTCAACTAAATCAGATTTTTTTGGTGGATCATTTGGCCATTCTTTATGTTTACCTATATTCCATTCTGCTATTGGTTTATTTGTGATTCTCCAAAGCACATCTGTCGGCCAATCATCAGCAGTACGAAACATAATATGAACTAATTTAGCATTATCAGGACGATTATCACCAATCTTTGCATCAGGATGTGAACCTACTTTGTGCATATAACAGTTCCATTCATTCGGCAATCTTTTGATATTGAAATTAGGCAAGTGAATAAATGCAGAAAAGTAATCTTGAAACAATCTATAGAATTTAGGGAATCCATTCATTTTACCTATGTATTGTTGAAATGTTGGCCACTCGTCTTTGATTTTTCTTAAACCTTTTTTCGAGATAACTACCACACCAGTGTTAAATACTTCAGGTCTTTGCTTATCGTCAACTGGATATTCTACACCCCAGTTATCTTTACAGACTTTTACCCATCGTTTATCCATTTCACTAGTAATGTCACCAGATGAGTATATAGTTCTAAAATAAGGTTGCTTTGGTTCAGTACAAATACCAGCATCTTCTCCATCTAGTAAATCAAAAATATTATCTGTCATTCCTTCAGTTGGAAATATATCGATATCACAGAGCATTACATTATCATAGTCATCAAAATCATCACATACCAAAGGATTGGCTGGTTCATAATATATCGGAACTGAACATACTTTACCTGCGATAGTTTTATTGTGATCAAATCTATATTCTGCTCCGATACTTTCTGCGTATTTTTTGATCAACTTTGTGCTATAAACAACTCCTGGTTTCAACTCACCTTTCCAATATTGATAAATTATATTTTTCATTCATTCTTCTCCAGAAATTTAGTAATATTATATATGATCCCATTTAGATCTTGATAAATTGACGATACGATGTATTTTTTCGTTATCAAAATAATCCGCACCACTTAGTTGTACATGAACAAATTTTGTGGATCTGTTTCTACTATCGTTAATCGAATCTTGTAGAGCAAGTGGTCCAGTCACAAAATGTACATAACTATTCCATCCATTGTTCATCTCTGTATAATCACTATGCGTAACCATCATTGCATGAAAATAGTTTTGATCAACTGTATAAAATCTACTCAGTCCTATTTTTTTCATCATGTTAATATATTCTTGATATGGTATAAATTTTTCACGTGCTAACTTCATTCCCTCTTTTGTAAACACGACCATGCCTGCATTATAAACTTTTAAATGCCCATCACTATCTCGAGGCATCTTAGAACCATATCGTTTTTTAACTTCCGATGCCCATCTCTCGTCACTTGATTTACTAATGCCACCACGAATCCTAGTGCTCTGCCTATACTTTCCTTGAAATGGTTCAGTACATATTCCAAAATTTTTAATTGACTCTTCGAATATATTATCTTTTAAATTATGAACTGGAAATATATCTAAGTCGAGAACACAGACATTATCATATTCTAGGAATGAATCATCTACAATAGGATTTAACCATTCAAAATATTTGCTATCATCACCAGATACGTGTTTAGATGCAATATTAGGATTGATATCTAATCTATATTCAGCACCTATTTTATCAGCATACTGCCTGAATAATTTTTCACTGTATTTACCAGCAGGTCTCATCTCCCCTGCCCACACTTGATAAATCAAATTTTTCATTTTAATAACTCTACTAATTTCACATCTGCAATATCTTTTGGTTCATTTCTAATTATCTTCATATTTTTTATTACATCTAAAGAAACATATTTAAAACCATTATAATATAAATGATAGAGTGGATTGTTGATAATATCATCAAGAGATAATTTATAATGCGTTTTTAAATATTGATTATGAGAATCAACTGGTGCATTTTTATAATAAATTAGATCTATATCTTTACAATCTCTTAAACCATATAATGATAATATAGTAGAACCTGTAATCACTGTGTTATCATCTGGTTTCGTAACAGACATGAGTTTTTTGTAATTAGGAAATAAAATATTTATTCTATTATTAAGAAAATGAATGCTATTGTCATTAAAAACTGTTTTAGATATTCTGATAGTTTCTTCATGAGTATCGTTGATATGCACAGAGTGATTGCCAACATTAAATAATGCTCTGATTTTATTTTTCATTTTTTGCACAGTTTCTAAATTTTTAGCATCTACTAATACAAAAGTTACATTAGAATTACCCATAAAACATTGGTCACTTTTTCTTTGTATCCCACGTTCATTCGCCCATCCATCTTTGAGATATATTTCTTTCATCAAACCAAGTTGACCTGTAGAATTTAACCTTTCAGATGAATGATAAAATATATTAGAGTGTTTTTTAATTATGTCCATAACCTCATCGATTCGCGTGTGAGCGATAGGAAACAAACATATTACATGAGTGTTGGGTTTCAGTTTCGCATATTCTAATGCTGTTCTTTTTATAATATGTTTCGGTAATCCTTTTCTGATAAAAAATTTATAATCACACTCAATGTGATAATTTTCATCTGAATCTGTGTCTCTAATATTAATCGGTCTTTGATGATATAATGCTGCTGCTAATCTATGAGCACCATTCGCAATATGCCCTTCACGATTTACTGGAACTGGTTCATCAACAATATTATTGATAATCGATTTGAACGCGAGTTTAAAATCTCTGTAACCTTTTTTTCTTGGTCTTCTTTCATTAAAATCATTCCAAACTCCAATATGTTCTCTGTATGCATTTTCATAGAATTTACTTGATAAATTTGATGCATACATGTATTTAATTACAACATCAAATCTTTTATATGTTAACAAATCAATCGGGTCTCTTGTTTCCAAAATTTATATCCTTTTTGATCCAATCAGAAATTTAGCATTATTTTTCAACTGATCATTAATTATTTTTATATCGAAGATATCACTCAATTTATTTTTTAATTTATCAAAATATTCGACATTATCGATTCTATCGAACTTATCATTATATAATATCATGATATTATCATACATTGAATATTGTTTCTCTAATATTCTTCTATCAGACATGGGCATTTCGTTGATACTATGGAAACCAAAAAGGATACTTCTGCTTTTTGGATTTAAATCTTTTATGCTGATGAAATTAGGAAGATCAAGTTTCAATTCCTCTATGTAATATCTTTGGATATCATGCATAATTGGAAAGTCTGGTATATCAAATGTTCCTTGATAACCTAAATTTTTTGCTATCCTATAAAAATTGCCATATCCTCCACCAACATCTGTGACATGATTAAAGTCTGTAATTCGTAATTTAAGATGCTCGAGCATGACCATCAAGTAATGACAATGTTGTGCTGTCCCTTGAGAATATCCCTCTGTCATTATAGGATTACCAACTTCAGAATCTAAAACTTTGGGTAAAATATTGATTGAGCAATAAAAATTATTTCTGACATGATTTAAATATTTTGATGTAACACTTGTATTATTAGGACTGAGTGTTCTTGAGATCATTCTATGTCGTAAAAAATTTTCTCTGTTTAATTGAGAAAATTCTTTTTCAATGGTCATCAACATACCTTCCCACAGAGTCATAATATTTTACTTTCAACTAATGATTTATAATTTTCGATCTTATCTCTTTTTGGTCCAGTCGGAGTTATTTTAGTTCTGACATGTATGAATCCTGCTCTCTCTGGATTAGGCAAGAAACTACATTGACACCATCGTTTATGCATATATGCTTTTTTACTATTAAATCCTGATTTGAAAGCAAGTGTATGCATAATACCTTCATCCTCAAAATGATATAATTCATTGTAGTGAAGCATCCATCCTTCATTACCACCAAGTTCTTTTCTTAATTTTTGTCTTGTTCTTTTATTCATTTTATAAATCGCACCACCCCAGTATGGTGTATTAATATTAGCAACCATAGGATATAAATTTGCTATTTTATAATGTAATCTCTTTTGAACATCTTCATATAAACCAATACCATCTTCCTTGAAAATATTATCTGTCATATTTTTAGGTGCAAACATGTCAATATCAAGCATCAACACATCATCATACTTATCCCATTTTTCATCTAACATGAAAACTTTTTGACAGGGAGATGTAAGATGTTTTCTAAATGGTTTACCAGTCACAAGTTCATAATCAGCACCGACTATTTTAGCATAGTTTTGTATGTTTTCAATTGAGAGTTTATCAAGTTCTCTTAACTCTCCATCAAAGTGTTGTAAAATTATATTACCCATTCTATTCCTTTAGTGGAACTTCATAAAAGACATTGTTATCAAAGTTCGCCATTGTTTTATAAGTTGGAACCCTATCGATGTCGCAATGCAAAGTTTTTCCTTTTATCTTTTCTTTGTTAATATCTATGACAATCTTAAGATTCGATATTCCTGATGGATAAATCATACTATCATTTTTATCCTCGACATAAAACGTGCACTCATTATGTTTATAAATTAAAGGCAACCAGTAATGATGAAATAGTTTTTGTCTACCATTATATTTGATAACTATATTCATTTTGTTGCTTCTACTACTCCAGAGTGTAATGCTCGTATATGTCCAGGAGTATCAATATTTCTAAACTCCATGACTCTACTATCCATATATTTGTGCTGTTTTACATTTTTAAAACCTAGAGACTTCAGAGTCTCGATCATCTCATTTATTCCCCAAACATATAGATGCTGACCATTTTGATATAATAATCCGAGTGCACACTGTTCACGTATTGATCTATGACTATTTCCTGCAGGCGCAAACTTATGCTTAACAACATAAAATTTATGATATGCTGCGCAAAAATTTTCTTCATCAGGTGTTAATGGATCATCACCAACGAGTTTTTCTACAAACTCATATGGTGGCCAAACAGTTCTTATAGTTCCATGTGGTTTGAGTATCCTATGTGCTTCTTTGAAAAAATTTATTCCTTGATATTTGTAAAGATGTTCTATCAAATGTTCTGAGTAAATGCCATCAAATGAATTATCTTTATATTTTGTTGGTAAATTTCTAACATCAACTTTATCAACTCCAGGATGGTTTGCTATATTTGTTGATGTCCAATTTATTCCACGAGTTTTTTCTGCTGCTATTTCTAGGAATTGTCCCATATGCTCATCTCCGTTTTTTCAAGTTTAGGCATATCAAATTTAGTTCTTGCGAGGAAATGGTTTATTTTACCATCTGGATCACCTCTCCACTGATATGGCATTCTATTCCAATATGTATCTAATTCTACAACATTGAATATTGATTGTGATAATTGTAGATTAATATACATCTGCTCTGTATATCTAGTATGAAGAACATAATGATCAACCGAAGTAAAATGCTTTCTTGCTTTTTGTCTTCCCTCGCGAGACCATAATTGTAGTCCACCATTTAAATATCTGAATCTTTCTTTAGGATATAGTTTTGATTTGGGAAACATCCAGTCCTTACCAAAACGATGTTTCCCATATGCTAATATCCCTCGTTGATACAATGGTGCATCCATGACTCTCCGCATCCATCCTGCTGGACCTCCAGTGTGGACACCAAGTTCATGAACCATTGCAACATCACCGATGTCAAGTTCAAAAATATTTTCTTTTGTTCGGGAGTGTATCAACATATCTAGATCTATCGATAGAATATGATCATAGTCATCATATTTTTCATCAAAAATAATTTTGATCGAATCAAGTCTTGGATCTAGTTCTTGAAAATATCGTTCGTGATCTAGCAGGTATTCAGCACCACAATGCTTTGCATATGCTTGTGCTGATCTACTACCTGCTTTCGCCCATTCAGGCATTTCAACACCACCCATATCTCTATCATTCATTTCATATGGGATATAGTATTGAAAGATCAAATTTTTCATAACAAACTCTATTAATTATTTATTTCTTTTTAGTGAGTGCATCTGCTCCGAAGAATGCTGAAACTAAAACTGCGATAGATGCAAAGTATGTAGGTGCGATATCTGCAATTAGATTTGCTGCAGTTTCAAGACCAAGTAATGATGTTACTGCAATTCCAATAGGATAAATTAAAAGACCGATCAAAGCGAACCATGCCATCTTACGAATAGCATCTCTTTGTGCATCCTGATCTTCTAATGCTTTCCTTTTGAATTCCAAATGCATCTCCATTTCTTCTGCCGAGACGTGTCCATCACCGTTTAAGTCTGCTCCTGCGACTGCTGAAGCATCGATTGTTTTTGTTTCTTCTGCCATTCGGTTTCCTCCGTAATGATTTTTTCTGCAATTTGTTTTGCATAATAAAATCCATTACGAAGCGAGTTTGATCTATGACCATTCTCTACGAACCACTCGAGGGTATTTATACACGATCCTCCGACCGATAAATTATACCCTCGAGTTTGTTCTTCGAAATCAACTCGAAGATTTAGGAGTTGCATTAATGTCATATATTGCCTTTCTTAGATTCATAAAAAGATATTCATGAAGATCATCTTGATTTGCTTGATAGCGAATACCGATACCACCAGCAGCATTAAAGTTATCTATGTTTTCTGGTTTGTCATCGATCAAGATATTAGGACGACGATCAACAGGATCTTTTGCAAACTTATGCTTGTGTTCAGTAAAAACTAAGTCATCAAGATCTGAAGGCATATAACCAAACCTTTCTAACCAAACTCTTTTCCAATACGAAGAGTTGAATTTATCTCCACGCAAAGGAGATGAGTTAATTCCCCAACGGATATCATTTTCTAAGGAAATATCCCTTACACGTTCAACTAATGCAGAAGTTGTAGGAAAAGGATTTAATGTGTTAAAGAAGTCTGTATTACGAAGATCGATAAATATTTTATCTTTATCTTTTATCGACTTCCAATGATCCACATTATAGAGATCTGCAATCCCACCAAAGAAGTCTGCAAGGACTCCATCCATATCTAAATAAATTACACTCATGCAACCTCCTCTAACGGATAACCTAAATTTACGAAACCTTCATCAGCAACGACAAGTAGATCACCATTTAACATTAAAACATCACCGACCGAAATAGAATGCATACTAGTAAGATCTATCCTATGAATCCTAGCACCCTCACCAGTATTACCTGCTTGAAAAGCAACCTCAGGAATCTCAGTCTCGATGGTAGCAACGTGAATATAAAGACCACTTGCAAAGTGATTTAAAACATCGGTGTTATTCATACCGACCTCACCCATACCATAAGTCATAGAGACCTTTGGAAAGATTGACATTTGATCTTTGATTTGAAATACATGAATCATATTGAACTCCTCTTTTTTCATTTTATACATATATTATATCATACTTCTGCAGATAAGTAAAGTTTTTTTTTCGTTTTATTTAAAAAAAAGTTGCCTTCTTTTATATTCTTTTATAGTGTCAATTAAAAGATCTATATGATTATCTCGATGCTCTCGGAATATGATTGGTTCGTTATCATCTACGTCCATAACAATCACAGTATTAGTGATCGGCATACCAGTTCTTTCTTCCCACATCACAGCATATCCTGCCATCTGCGCAAAGTAATTGGATATCTTATCTGCAGTTTTAACTCGACGAGATGTTTTGAAATCTATAATAGCGGGAACACCATCGAATACACCGACGCAATCACACCGACCAGCCACCCCAAGATAACGACTATAAAGAGGAACCTCAAGACCATATATTTTAGTAATGCTTTCATCAAGTATTGGACGAATATTTTCGAGACTTTGTTTGATATGTGGTAAAAATTTTGTAGTATCTTCATTGAGTAAATACTTCTCCAGTATCGAGTGAACTAATGTACCACGTGTTGAAGCACGATGACTTATTTTATTTGCTTCTTCTTCACCCACACGCATACGCCATGCGGAGATATATTCTTCACTTAGTATGTTTAGAACTGTTGTAATGCTAGGATAACGACTACCATCAGGAGTAACATAAGTGCGACCTGATGGTTGTGTATCTGCAACCAAGTCATCATATCCAATATCAATCTTTTCATGTATAAACTCTTTCATATTTTGATTGTACTATCTTTGCCCGAACCTTCTTTAATTCTTTTTAAATTATCTTTCCAACCATCATCTGTTTTGGAAAGGAGGGATCCTGTACCTGTAACTATTTTAGGAAACACTGGGACTAGTTCAATATCATCATTAAGTCTTTTTTTCATTTCGTCATAAGGACACGATACTTGTGAAGTTTCACCAGTTTTTTTATTGTGCAGCGTATAAATCGGCATATTTGAACCACTCTGGAACTGAACGCTTTGACCACTTCATATCAAAACGATGTTGTTTAGTTTGATAAAATGCACGATATGATTCAACAGGATCATCAAACATACATTCAGGATTTGATTTCATAGCAAGTTTAAATTTTGTCATTTTACCTATAGGAATATTTTTTGGTAGATTTGATAGATTGCCTCTTAATTCTAAATCTGTTTTATGAAGTTTACTATATCTGTATGTATACTCATCACAAAGTGCTGCGAAATGTCTATAATGCCACATATAATTTTCTGAAGATTCCATGGTCCACACAGTGCAAGGATGACCAGTATGAACTGTTCTATATAAAACATCTTCTAATGGATTACTGTATAGTTCCCAATATTTTGACATGGTTTTACCCGATACTGATTTTCTTCGAGTAAGCACTCCATCAATAATGCGATGAGCAGTAGATAACATTTGAGCAGACTCTACTACCATTTTAGGAACATGTTTATCGCATTGCTGTTGTGCTGCTTTTACTGGATCTGTTGATAAGACAAATATATTCATGATTTATTTCTCTGTTTTTTTAACACTTAAATATTATAACATATAAACGATATTTTGTAAACTATTATTTTTTGTTTTAAATTAAAAATCAGGGAGACTAACTCCCTGACCTTTATTATTGTAAGAACTGCATTAGTATCGTACAAGATTTATCTACCTCCTGGGGGTACGATGATATATGATTTGAGTTTCTCTGGTTTGCCCTTCGTTATAAAAGTCTTTAACAATCTCTCTAACTGGACTAATACCATAATTGCGTTTCTCCGTTTAGTGTTAAAATTTAAATAAGACTACAGGATCAATCTTTTAGTAATCCAGGAAATGCCTCCTTTACTACGTTTTTTGAAATACCTTCTATCGGAGTCTTATTCACCATGTTTATAACAAGTTGGGCATCCTCTGGATGTACTCCCTCTATCAAACCGATGAAAATTTTTTCACGTTTGACTGCAGGCATTTTAGATCCTGGTCCATTCTTCGTGAAATATTTAAACTGTGTATTTACTCTGAAAAGATTTGTGGCATGGTTATGCCCATCTGACTTCGTGTATGGTGGTTCTCCTTTGGGGAGTATCCACTCAACTGTGCTATCGAGAGTTCCTCGTAAGATATCTTTGAGTGCCCATGACTCATTATCTCGTAACACTTTAACTTTATCTGTTTCGCTAGTTTTCTTTACTACTTCTTGCAAAACTTCATAGACATATTGTTTCATTAAATAAACTCCTGAACACTTTCAATCAATTGGTTCATTTTTTTGGAAACAAGATATGGGAAAACTTTACTTTTATTTTTCCAAGGATCTTGTTCCTCAAAGTTATTTATAATTTCTTTCTTTAAATTGATTGGTGTTTCTGTTAAATCAATCAAAACTTTATTTCTACAATAATTACGATACCACGATGCTGCATATAATAATTCGCCTTCACCTATATCTTGTATAATAGCATCCATTTTTTTCTTTGATAAAGGTGTTTGACGTCGACCTTCTGTAAAAGTTTTATCATCAGATAGAACATTAGGGACACCATCACCAGAGTCTCCTTTTAATATTTTTATTAAAAGGTTAAGTCTTGGATTATCATCTACGACCTGTGCCTTTTTGAGAGGAGAGAACTGTTTTACATTATCATATTTTTGTAATTGTTTAAAGTCACCGTCAGAGGAAACGATCATAACATCTTCTAAATTACCAAACTCTTGGGTTCGTTCTACTAGTGTTCCTATTATATCGTCTGCCTCACACCCTTCTAGATGTATTACTTTATATGGAAAATTTTCTCGTATCTCATCTTTTATTAGATGCATGATGCGGAATGCTTCATTCCAATCAAAGTCAGACTTGTCTCGATTTTTCTTACGATTTGCTTTATACTCAGGATAGTGACCTCTCCTCCAGTTATTCATGCCATCGCAGGCAAGAATCATCTCACCATAATCTTTTTTGAATTTTTGATTATACATTCTTAATGTATTGAGGGTCATGTGCCTAACCATACCCTCATTCAATTCCTTATTAACGATGATACTTGCTAAACAAATACCACTATAATCAACTATTATCATTAATATAATTCCCCTATCTCATTTACTGGTACTAATTTTTCCCAAGCCCAAATTAGGTTATCAACCTTGATATCATAATTATTTTCTAACTCATCTTTATTTTTTATGAGATATTTTATTTTTGAATTAGGCGTATCTAGAGATTGAAATTGAAGGTAGTGAACCGCAGTTAATACTAAATCCATAATATAGCTCCTTTTTTTATTGGATACAACTATTGTATCATACTTTTACATAAAAGTAAAGAACTTTTTTTATTTTATTTTGAAATTATTTTTTAAATTATTGATATGTTTAGAGTGTATCTTACAACCTATGAACTCGTTGTAATAATCATCTCTTAAAAGAACATCAAATGTGAATTGAAGTTTTGCTTCCATATAAGACATTTCACCTTTAGTCTTACATAGATGAAGAATTACTCTTTCAAATCCGTCTTGTCCTGATTCTTCCACGAGTCTTTGTAATACCACGTTTGATCCGTAGTATTCTCGCCAGTCGGATTCAACTCTTGTTTTAACACGTCGAGATCGTCTGCTATTTTTCGGAAGAGTTTTTGGACGCCAGAAATTTTTCTTTCCAATATATTTTTTATTTGTTGACAGTTCTCTGATCTCATATACAAATCCTTGATACTCCTCTGGTGTTTCATTAAATTCTTTATTATTGTAATACCACATAAAAGTATTTATTCTTCATATTCTATCCTATCACTCATGATGACTGGTTCTGCTCTCCTACCACATAATGGACAAAAGTCAGGTGGGTCGTAAGAGTGTACAACAGTACCTATGCCACACTCTTCACAATCTATTTCCCAATCATCCATTTGCTAATGCTGCTTCTTTTTTTTGCATGAACACTTTATCACATAGAGAGTGCCAACTCATACAATATTCTGTGATTGATCGACCACAAGAACATTTTCTTTTTTCGGTCTGCTCAATTATTTCTGATCTATTACAACTACAGATATCATTACTACGCAAACATATACAACTTAATTCAGACATTTACTATTTTCTCCAAAAGTCTATAAGCCAATATTTCTAGTTTGCGATCGTCATCACAATAAAACCATTCTCTGATTTCATCCTGAGAGCGACCGCATCCTATACAATATCCTTCTTCTATAGAACAAACTTTGACACAAGGTGAAGGAACATTAGAAGTCGATTTCACAAGCACCACCAGCACATGCTGCTGCAGCAAGTGTATCGACATCAACATATTTTTTTGCTGTTAAATCATTTTTCCATTCAATTGGTTTTAGATTTTTTTGAATCTTATTCCATTTATGAAGTAGATATGCATCTTTAAGGCAATGTTCTGCTTTAGTTGTATCACCATTTAGATAATTATTTGCAAAGTTTTCAAACCTTCGCACCCAATCTCTTTTCATAGCATTTTCAGAATCATCAAGTGATAAGTCTTCACCAAATCCTTTAGCAGTCATACATGCATCCCATAAATTTCGGAAACACTTGAGTGCATCTACGACCATACCTGATGCAAAGACTGCAGCAGTATCATACTTTTTTACCATTTCTTTTGCAGTAATGACTGCTGTGTTTGGTGCTTGATTATAATCTTTGTCACCAGACATTGATAAAAATGAGATACCTGCAAACGAATACCTATTTTCAAAGACATATTTTTCTACTTCATCCCAGTCATCCACAATAATTGTATTTGACACGTTATGCCGTATTCCTTCATCTGCACAAAGTTCTTCATTTGTGCCTTCATTGACCCAATACTTTTGTGCTAATTTTACTTTTTCAAGATGCGTGACACCAAGTAAATCATCTTTGAGTATCGATTCTTTATGTGGTATAATAGGAAATGAAACAACAACATCTGTTCCACCCTGAGACCATACTGACTCTTCAACCATCCAAGGGTTTGATTTTTGTATTGCTTGAGTTATTTCAGACTCTTTGTTCATCTGAACATTACGAATGTACATATCAGAATGCTCAGCATGAATACCAGAAGCAGTTTGTAGTAAGACCGAAGCATTACCTGATGGTTTAACACAAGTCGTTCTAGCCGCTGCATTGATTCCAAGTTTTTCTGATAGATCTTTATTAATTTCTTTGACAATCTTTGCTCCTTTTTCTAACACTTTAGGATCAAATAGTATCTTAGGATTATTCATCCATCCTGTTATTGAAACACCAAGTAGTGCTTCTCTATCAAATATTTTTTTAGAAGTTTCATCAAGAAACTTGAAGTCTGTGTACCCTGCTTGTAGAGTACCGAGGATAGATGCTGCTCGGCATGCCTTGTAAAAATCTTCCTCAGTATTGCACATGCCACCATTGATCTCTGTCAGATTACAACCCTGCCATCCAGACTTGTTACCAAGTTTTGGAAACATACCAATCTCAACACATGGATTAGTTGTATGTTCTGTAGATTCAACGAAGACAAATCCTGGCTCCCCAAACTGTTTGACTGATTCCATAATCTTGCCAAATTGCTCGGGTGAAGTTTTATCTCTCACAATCACAGCAGAATTGTTTGATCTGCCACGTTGTGGATTATCCATATACCAACTTCCTGTTTTAGCATTCATCATCTCTTCATCGTCTGGTGAGAAAAGACAAATAGTTGCTGATCGACGAACACCACCAGACAAGACAGCATCTGCTGCATGCATAGTGATATCATACACATCAATCGGTTTTATGTTTGTTGGTTCTTTGGAATCTATTACAATACCTTGGAGTAAATGTTCAATTTTATCAAGTGATCGACGAAGACCATTTGGTCCAGGTGCTTTAAACCCTCCAGAAATTTTTGATCCTTTTGGTCGTATCTGTGATAAATCAAAATATACTCTTCTTCCTTCATACTCTGGATATTTACCACCACCGACAAAGAAAGAAGACATTAAAACATCAAGTGCTGATGCCCATCCCTCTATCGAATCTTCTACGATATAACCTTTTGCTTGTTTTGTTCTTTGTTGTATTTTTGATAGTTTTTTGATATGATGTTTTTGTACAGAAAAACCTGCACCTGCACCACACAATAAAATATAAAATACTTCACCAAAAAATGCTGGTCTATCAGCATATGATGAAGTACAGTTATACATTCTCATCTGATGTTTTAATAATTGATCACCGCCAAATTGTAAAGCACGTTGAGCACCAAGAACTCTCTGCTCCTTATATGCTGTTCTTGCTTCTTCGAAATATCCTGCTAATTCATTTCCTTTATTTTTATAATATCCTTCGTGCATATCGATAACACGATCTACTGCCTCATCCCATGATTCATATCTGTTCTCGTCATCTTTATATCGGGAGTATGCTTCGTAGAATTTAGTTTCAGATAAAAATTTCCTTGTGTCAACAAGTGCTGTTGCCATATCTTTTACCTCTTATATGTATGATTTCTTTATTAGATTATAACTATTATATATCATTTTACACATTTTGTAAAGCGCAAAATGACTAATATATTTTCAATTAGTTGAAAAATATTTTTCTATCATTTCTAATCTATCATCTGCAGCTGCTAATTTATTTAACTCTTCTATTACTGCTTCAGTGACATCTGAGTGTTCACCAATACCTGCAGGCATTGTTTGATATACCATGATATTTGTTTTATGAACTTCTATTTCACCTTCGGCATGTTTTTTCGCAGCCTGTAAAATTTGATCACCAATTTTCATTTCTCTAATTCCTTTATTCTATTTTCAAGTTCATCAATTTTCTTTGTAACGTATGGATACTTTTTTCTCCATGCGTCTTTCGGTTGTTCAAACCAAGTTAATCCCCATCTCTTAACGAGATAGTCGAGTGTAAGATCGAGTTTAGCATAACACCAAAGTCCTGCTCTTGTTCCTTTGAAGTAAGCAAGGAATGCTGCACCTGCTACAGAACCTCCAATAGCAGTATATATCCATAATGTATCTTCGAACATTCGTTCGATCATTTAATCCTCCTTAATTGTACAGTTGACATAGTTTCCCATACCATGATCTTTTACACCATCAAGAAGTCCAGATCTTAATCCTCTAAATTTATCTTTAATCCTCTGCCATAGAGTCATCTTTCGTATATTACCGTAATGATTAATATAGCACAAACTGCCATGATGCTTATAACCCATAAGAGCAAGAGGAACAGTAGTAACCACGTCATTGTTATTAACAAACCTCCAATGTGTTGTTTTGATACCTCTCACAAAGGAACGTGTTCCGGCTCTTGGAGATCCGAATGTATATAATTCTCTAACTTTTTTGAATTCTTCTATGCGGGAGGTACAAATAGTTGCCATTGCAGCTCCTAAGGAATGTCCACAAATTGTTAATTCGTAGTTGCTCATCAAGTTTATTTTTTTCAATATGTCTTCCCATAATTTATCTAACTCTCCACGGAATCCTGAATGCACCCATCCATCAGTCATTGATTTTTTTGGTAATGCATTTAGATCAGCAAGCACATCTGAAAGTTCACTTGGTTCAGTTCCTCTAAAACAGATTGCCATTTTATTAGTGTCACCATTCCATACTATGTGACACTGTGCGCCATCTACTTCTAGAAAACTATGTCCAGGATATCCTAGTTTTTTATATACTTTTTTTGCTTCTTTCGCGTCTTTATATGCGATGTCTGCCATCTGCGCGTGTTTATTTGCTGTCTCGAGATTCAGTTTCATTTATATTATTCTCCTCAGTTACTGCCTTTTCATAATACACAATAATTTCTGTTTGCTGATTTATATATCTCCTCAAGTCAGCAATATTCAAAGCAAGGTTTTCGTAATCTTTCATACTTAAAACTACAAAAGCGACTTCGCCATATTGTTCTTTGTATTCTTTTAAAAATTGATCTAATGTATCACTTGTAACAACACGAACACGTGTGTCAGTTAGTGAGAGTGGTTTGGGTCTCGCTACTACTGGAACTGTTGTCTTCTCCACCTTGACTACTGTTTTGATCTCCGTTTCTGGAGGTCTCCCCACGCAACCACTCAGGAAGAGGAGACTGACTGCCAATGTTGTTGCCAGTGTCTTCCATGAAACCACGCCATAGTTTTGCTGTAGCGCCATTCATCTTTCCTTCTAATACTGCTGAATCTTTTAATGCCTCAATCACAAGGTTAAGTCGGCTGAACTTACCACGTAATTCGTCACCATATGCTTCTGCCTTTTGTAAATCTTTTTGTAATTTATTATTTAGTTGACCCATTTTTGCAACATCTGCTCGTAATACATCAACACTTGCGTTTGCTGTTTGTACAGCAACTTCAAGTTGTGCATTGTTCTCTCGGAGTGTAGCAATACGTTGTTGAGTGTCATTGTAATACCAGTATGCTCCATATCCAAATATACCAAGCAAACCGAATACAAATAATAAAAGATATATTTTAATCATCGTTCATGAATCTAGAGAATCTTTTCAAGAGTGCTGGTCTTTTCTTTTTTCTTCTATCCAAAACATTTGTTGTAGTAAATCTTGGACCCATATTTTTAGTATCATGTGGAATACCAGCATCTGCAGTAGTAGTCATCTCTTCACTTGCAGCTTTCGCTTTATCCATCTGTGCTTGAGTTGGCGCTCCCTTCGCACCTTTTTTCCTCATGCGTTCTCCACGTTTTCTTTTCATGTTGATATTATACCAGAGACCTTTGCCTTTTTCCTCTAGACTTTCATTTTTTTCTTTAGTTTTCTGTTTCATAGCATTTATGAACTTTCTATAAACTGCAGCAGGTCCAGTTTTTCCCATGACACGAGCACGTTGTTCCATTGCGATTGCTGCTTGTATTTTATGAGCATGTGATTTACCTGAGTTTTTTATTTTTGCGACAGATGCTTTTGCGTCATCAACTGTTGCAAATTTGAGACCATGAATAGTGCCTTTAGGATTTTCATCTGTATACAAATCACTGTGTTTATCTGATCCAGCAGGTTGTCCTTTTTTCCTTGGTATCCTTTTATTGCTCATTTATAAATCTCATTTATAGTAATATAAACTTGTTGATTTGTTTTTAAATGCGTTGCCTCATATATGTCTAATCCAAAAACATCTCCAACAGGATAACAATCATCTTTTATTCTGATCTTATCTTTTGAAAACACCCACTCTTCAAATGTACTATTTAAAATTTTATTTTCTTTCACTTGATAAATTCCAGGAATAAGTTGTTTATCATTAAGAGTGAACCAACTGCTGTTTGCTTCACTTAAAAAATCTAGTGAATCGATGCCAGATTTACTTAAAATATTTGAAAGGTCTTTATCGGTGAGTTTGTAATGTTCTTTTATGAGGAATAACCCAGCCGCGAAAGATCCTAACTTTGACCCTCCTCCTGGGATATTTGATAGTAATCTTTTAAGATTAGCGACAAGACGAATGAATGGTGTGTATGCTGATCTTTTGGCATCATCATCCATTTTTACAGATTTGATGCGTTTACCATTTTCGTCAATCAATCCTTCTTTATATGCATCCCAATCTTTCCAATCAAGGACTAATAATCTAATAAAACGAAAAGTATATGCAAGGTCTGCTGCTCTTTTTACTAATCCCATTATATTTTCCTCAACATTTCTACTACCTTTGAATCCATCACTATCCCTGTATATTGATCGCTTCTAATATATCTTAAAAATATCAAAAATGGTTTTATTACTGGCCAATGGTGTTTGTCAAGTTTTAAATCAAGCATATTTAAACTTGCTTCTATACCAAAAGAATTAAATATCACAATCAAATGATTTAATATTAATCTCTCAGCAAGTTCATCATTTTCAACATAACGATTTACTAATCTTTTAATATATTTAAATCGTTTCAAATCCTCATAAAATTCTTCTATATCAGAGAACTGAGGTTTATAATAGTGTTTAGCAGCATAGAGAAACAAGTTCTCTTCGGTAAGTTCATTGAATATCATCATAAAGTTATATATTCAATATTTTATACTTTAAAAAGCATCATCTTCTATTAATTCATCATCATAGAGTTCATTTTCTAAAATTTCTTTTATTTTTGCCTTTGATGATTTGGGATCGATTTCTATTTCCCAGTCCTCGGCAGTTTCTATTAGTTCTGCCTTTGTCATAGAATCTAGATCGAGATCTTCGAGTTCATCATCTTCTTCCCAATCTACATCATCACTATCCCAATCTTCATCCTCTTCATATATCACATCATCTGATGGTTGATCAATTAATTCAGTCATAGATTGAGGATTGTTATAGTCATCTATATCCTCAATAGATATCTTCCTTGCAACCAAAAGTTCACCTGTTTTAGGATGTCTCCAACCTTGTGGAGTTGGTATAGCATCTTTTTGAAATGATGGAGGATTAATCGCCATTTGTATCTCCTACCAATTACTGTTCATATATTGGTTTTGAAGTGCTAATTTAACTTCTCTGACAGTTGATTCTTCTTTCATGCCTGCTTTTTTAGTAATATCTTCAGGTTCGTTAATAATATTTTTATCTCCCTGATCATTATCGGTAGTGCGTTTTTTAGCAGTTTTAGTCACTTTACCAGCCTTTGAAGCATCATCATGCCCTTTAC
>Ga0187217_1000363_pt1 | contig 19200 bp, 10 predicted proteins | sample 15SPOviralmetaG_FD_130165 | JGI IMG/M metagenome (GOLD analysis project Ga0187217, IMG submission 130165) | Marine viral communities from the oligotrophic San Pedro Time Series (SPOT) site, San Pedro Channel, CA, USA - 15 SPOT_SRF_2010-09-15... | ecosystem: Environmental > Aquatic > Marine >... | reverse complement strand
CACGAACGCCCGCAGAATACAAGGGGACCGGAAGATTTTCTGGCACACGATCAGTTTTTTAAATATCAGGATCTCTTATAGGATTTCCCCCCGATTTCTATTGACAACCCCACCAAGATTTGGTATGATTATTGTTAGTTACCTCGGAAGTGTTCTATAGATGAGGGGAGGCAATCAGCACCCCGCCCACTATCACAAACCTCACAGCAAATGTCAGTCAATTCTGCACAGTCTCTGGTAAATCTGATTGACAGAGTTGCCACAGAGACAGGGCATAAAGTGACAGTGACTGTGCTGCAATCTGCGACCAAAAAGTATCGCAAATCAGCATGGACTAAGTAACACAATAGACCGCAATGTCTATAAACTAAGTATCACAAACCACTCAACACTTTTCTCTTTTAATTATGAACCGCGATCTGGCAATTGGTCTCCTGTCCCGTGCATCTAACGGCGACGATCTTCTGGCAATTCTTGATAGTCTCGCAGCAGGTCAGGATGACACTCAGCAGGAGGATATTCTGTTCTGATTATAACATACTATGGGGGCAGTTGGCAACACTCTGCCCCTGTATGTGTGACAGTTAAATAACAGTCTATCGGCAGTATATGGCGGCGGTTGTTGATATCGTCGCGGCGGCGAAGCGATGATAAAAAAAGGGTCCTTCCCAACCTACAGAGGTGACAAATCGACTTCGATATCTCTCTATAATAAAAAAATCTCCGGACAGTAAAACAGTGACATCAACCTTTTATAATAAGAACCATTGTGATCGTTGTGGATATGAATGGTATCCAAGAGGAAAAAACAAAAGTCTTCGGTGTCCTGATTGCGGGTCACGGAGTGTATTAGAGGAAGTGGAGTATGAGGTCACAGATCTCAATATGCAGCGCCAGGGATGGAAAGTATGTGCTGCCGCAACAATTATTTTCTTAGTCTCGCCTATCTTTGGAGACGGTGCTGCTTTCAAATTACAGACTGCAGCAGCAATCGGTGGATTTGTAGGTATTTGTATGATACAGAATAAGACTGATGAAATACACTACGAATAAAAAAATCCGCAGAAAAAAATCCAGTCCTCAGAGGTCTCAGAGGTGGGGTTTTTGGAAGGTCATATTTGCTGGGTGGTTAATACGAAGTTTGCCGAGGGGTCTTCCAGCAGTCATTGCTGCGCCCTTCGGATTTTTGTTTTGGACGGTTATCGGTATAATCGTCTTTAGCATATTGTTCTAAATAACGATGAAGATGAGAGAAAAAGATTTATTAATGACTTCTAAGGTTTATCATATCTACGCAAAGGGAAAGTGTATTGCTCATAGTATTCCAGAGGGCGAATTCACGGAAGCATGGGAGACTGCACGGAGACTTGTAGGATTAATGAAAACTGATTATGAATTAGAAGATTTAGATTATGAAGAGGTTGTGGATATACTCTCAAAAGAAGAAGAATCGTATTGACGATTTGACTTGATACTGTTAGAATTGTATTGAACTTATTTTAAAGTTATGGCTAAAGGATTCACTGTTAAAGCAAAAGCACCTGTTACTGAAAAGAAAGCAGACTGGGATTATGATGCGATCAAGGATCGGATGCGTGGGAAGAAGATTGTATTTTGTCTTCCAGGTCGTGGATGTTCATATACCTTCTTGAAGAACTTTGTACAGATGTGTTTTGATCTTGTACAAAATCAGATGAGTATTCAGATTTCACAGGACTATAGTTCCATGGTGAATTTTGCACGTTGTAAGTGTTTGGGTGCGAATGTACTTCGTGGTCCAAAGCAAGTACCTTGGGATGGTAAGTTAGAGTATGATTATCAATTGTGGATTGATAATGACATTGTGTTTAACACGGAGAAGTTCTGGCAACTCTGTGATATGGCATTTCCTGCGGAAGCAGTGAATGAAGATGACACTGTTGATCAGAGCAAACTCCGTCCTATCACCAGTGGTTGGTATTCTACAGAAGATGGTAAGACTACATCCGTAGCACACTGGTTAGAAGAAGATGACTTCAAGAACAATGGCGGAGTCATGAATCATGAAACCATCGAGTCTATCAGTAAGCGTCGGAGTCCCTTTACAGTGGATTACACTGGTTTTGGTTGGGTACTCATTCAGAACGGTGTCTTTGAGAATATGGAGTACCCTTGGTTTGCTCCGAAGATGCAGGTGTTTGACTCTGGTGAAGTTCAGGATATGTGCGGAGAGGATGTTTCATTCTGTCTTGATGCAAAGGATATGGGTATGGAGATCTGGTGTGACCCCCGGATCCGCGTGGGACACGAAAAGACTCGGGTAATTTGACATGAGCATTCAGTATAATATCAAGTATAAAGGAGAGACGATTCATAAAGGGGTCTCTCCCGAAGAAAGCACGGATATCCTCATGGATTATGCGGAACGATATTATACTGAAGATAATTTTAATATAAATGATTTAGAACTAGAGGAGATTGTAGTATCATGATGAGTAAAAAGACTGGTGAATTCCAAAGTGGAGCACCGAAAAAAACACGTCAAGGCAAGAGCGCCCGGACTCTTCTCTCGGCAACGAGTCGAAATGGGAAGAAGAAAGCATATAGGGGTCAGGGTAAGTAATGACCTCTCCTGCGTCCTTCTTCCTTGGTCTCAGGACTTATCTAGCACCCTCTACCGTCTGTGACGGTGTGGGTGTTTTTTCATTGAAACTTATAAAACAGGATAGTCTCATTTTTCAACCAAGTTCCAATATTCGTAGATTACCTTGGAATGCAATTGATGAAGATATACATGAGCATGTTCGTTCATTAACAAATAATGATCTATATGGTTTCTGGATTGATGATAGTTTAGATCGATTAGGGCATCAGTATTATATCAATCATTCTCAGACTCCTAATGTCTCATATAATCACAGTAATAGTTGTTTATATGCTATGGTAGATATCGAACCCGGTACAGAATTACTTACATACTATCATATGGAGGAAAGAGATTGGCTTACTTAAATCATAATCTACCAACATTTACTTGTTATATTCGTAATGAGTTTTTGTTTAATCACAAGAAAGGTCATGGACAGGTCACTTTATGTGACGTACATAGTGTAGCATCCTTAGAGAAGCATGTACCCCTCTTTGAGGTCTTTCTAGAGAATGGGGTCAATTGGACTCGCAGACCGATACATTCTTTATGTTGGAAGAAAGATGCACCCAAACCAGAATTAAACGAATGTATGTGGTGGGATTGCTTCTCTCCTTATGTTGATGTACAAATTCGTTCAAGACTTGCTGGTTTAAGAGCAGAATTAATCAATTATAAGAATGAACGTAACGAAGGTATCTATCTTTTTACTCTTGATTGGTCATGGGAGTCTAAATCGACCCTAAATACTAACTTTAGTGAAACACCTGAGCATAAATGTGCTCATTTTTTCAAGATGGACAATGGTAATTTCTATGCATACCCCAATAATAAGATTTTGTGGTATGACGATGCATGGACAAAAGACCGAATTACCAAAAATCCAGGTTTTGAGATTGATCTGACGGAGTATTCAGTTGAAAATACCCGTAAAATCGAGACATCAGACAATTTTATGTACGAAATTAACCAGTTAGAGGACTAAAATGACCGATAAAAACGAAAAAATGCTTCGTGAGATTGCTTTTGATGCAATGACACCCAAGAAAACTGACAAACTCAAGGAAAATGAGATTTTTGAGTATGTAGAGGATGAAGTAGAGAAGGACGACGAGAAAAAAACTCTATTTGGTTGAATAAATAAGGTAGAATTACTCTAATTTACCTTAAAAAGTGCCGATAGAACGCCGCTCTCAGTCCTTTAAGGACCTAAGTATGACTCTCAAGGTGAATCCAATCACCAATGACCTTGTAGCACTTAAAAATGCTAACGCAGTTGCGCGTTCTCTCCGTAATTTGGTCTTCACTGACCAGGGAGAACGCTTTTTTGCACCTGAAACTGGTGGAAGCATCAAAGCTTTGTTATTTGAGACCATGGATTCACTCACTGCGCTTGATGTTGAACAATCCATCGAGCAAACAATCAGAATCCAGGAACCAAGAGTCCAACTTATCAAGGTAAAAGCAACACCAAACTATGATTATAACGTAATGGATGTTCGTATCCGGTATAAAATTATTGGATTAGAACTTGAAACACAACAGTTAGAATTCGCGTTACAACCAGCACGATAATGCCATTAGTTAATTTTTCAAATCTAGACTTTGATCAAATCAAAGAGTCGCTCAAGGACTACTTGAGGTCGAACTCGGATTTTACTGACTATGATTTTGAAGGGTCTAACCTATCGGTTATTGTTGATACTCTCGCATATAATACATACCTCAATTCCTATAATGCTAACATGGTTAGCAACGAGGTATTCATTGATAGTGCGACTTTAAGAGAAAATGTTGTTTCTCTTGCAAAAAACGTCGGTTATATCCCAAAATCAAAAACTTCTGCAAAGTCACTTATCGAATTCTTTGTAGATACGTCCAGATATACATCACAACCAGGTTATATTACTCTCAAGAGTGGAGTTTTTGCAGTTTCAAGAAGTTTTGGTGCAAGAAACGCAGTTTTTAATATTGTTGATGACATTACTGTCCCAGTTGTTGATAATATTGCAGAATTTAGCAATATTTTGATTTATGAGGGTACATATATTGAAGAAAACTTTACTGTTGATTCATTTAACCCAAAACAAAGATTTATTTTAAATAATAGTGACATTGATACCGCATCAATTCGAGTTACTGTTAAACCAAGTCAAGATTCTCAAATTCAAAGAGTATATAAGCAGACACAATCTCTATTTGATATAGATTCTGAGTCACCAATCTTCTTTGTTCAGGAAGTTGAAGATGGAAGATATGAATTACTCTTTGGAGATGGTGTTTTTGGAATAAAACTAGAATCTGGCAATTTTATTGAAGTTTCTTACGTTATTAGTGAAGAAGGTTCATCAGGAAACAATATTGGAGCATTTGGATTTTCAGGAAGAATTATTGACACAAGAAATGGTGATCTAGTCAATGCTGCAATTTCACCAATCACCACTTTGCAATCATCATTTGGTGGTGCAGAGATTGAATCTGTAGAAAGTATCAAAAAGTACTCTACAAAGCAGTTTGCTGCCCAAGGAAGGGCAGTTACAGCAACAGACTATGAAACATACGTTAAGACTGTTTATAGCGATGCAGAGTCCGTCTCAGCATATGGTGGAGAAGAGATTTCTCCCCCAGAATATGGAAAAGTCTTTCTTGCCATCAAACCAGTTGAAGGTGCTTACCTATCAAACTTGATTAAGGATAATATTCTAACAAATCTTGAGAAATATTCGGTAGCAGGTATTGAACCAGTTATTATTGACCTCTCATACCTTTACGTTGAAATTTATACTACAGCATACTATAACACAAATACTGCACTTTCTGCTGCAGATATTGTAAGTAAGATTGAAAACTCAATACTTAAGTATTCAAACTCAGAAGAACTGAATAAATTTGGAGCAAGATTTAGATATAGTACATTCCAAGCAAAAGTTGATAATACTGATGATGCAATCACATCAAACATTACTCGCATTCTTTTAAGAAGAGATTTGAGAGTACTTCTCAATACTCTAGCAGAATATGAGATCTGTTTTGGTAATGCATTCCAAATTGACCCAACAAAATTTGGTTGCAGACTCAATGGATATACATACAACCTCCGTTCTTCTGGATTTAAGATTAGTGGAGTTACAGATACTCTTTATATTGGTGATAGACCACTCGATGGAAAACAAGGCAAATTATTCTTCTTTAAACTTGATGCAGAAATGAATCCAGTTGTTGTAAGAGATAATGTTGGAAAAGTTGATTATAAAAAAGGGGAAGTTATTTTATTCCCAGTAGTAATTACAGATACTGATTATAGAACACCGTTCCCAATGATCAAAATACAAGCAATTCCAATGTCAAATGACATTGTAGGACTTCAAGATTTGTATCTACAATTGGATGTAAATAGTAGTACAGTTAACGCTATTCCAGATAATATTCTTTCTGGAAATGATATTTCAGGTACCAACTTTGAAGCAACATCTAGTTACTCAGACCAAAAATTAACTTACTAATTGACCGCAAGAAATGATATCAACAGATCGCCAAAAAATCCGCACTCAAGACATTGTTGAGTATCAGCTTCCTGCGTGGGTAAGGGAAGACTTTCCATTAGTAGCATCTTTTTTCAAAACTTACTATACTTCTCAAGAAGCTGTAGGTGCTCCTACTGACCTAATTAAGAATCTAACAAGTTATGTTTCTCCACAGGTCATTGCTGATGGAAGAGAGAGCACAGAATTAAAAAAGACTATTGATTCATTTGATACAACAATTGTATCTAATTTTAATCTTGCAAACGATATTCAAGGTACTCTTGGATTTCCCGATAAGTGGGGTCTGATTCAAATTGATGAAGAGATCATTTTATATGAAAGTAAGACAAGAAATGAATTCCTGAATTGCGTCAGAGGGTTCAGTGGTACCACTTCTTACAAAACACCCAACGAACCAGACCAACTTACATTCAATACATCAGAAGCAACGGAACACGCATCTGGTGCGAAGATCATTAATTTAAGTGCTCTTCTATTAGCAGAATTTTTTACAAAATTAAAATACTTATATACTCCAGGATTCGAAGAGCGCAAATTAGATGATGAATTAAATAAGCGTTTATTTGTCTCCAGAGCGATTGATTTCTACTCCTCAAAAGGATCGCAAGAATCGTTCGATATTCTCTTCGGAGCACTCTATGGTGAGTGGGTAGAAGTCTTTAAACCAAGGAAACACCTCTTCAGACCTTCTGATGCTAAGTACAGATTGACATCTGACTTGGTTGCAGAGATTGTTGAGATTCCAGATGATGCTTCTCCTTATGACGTTTTAAATAAAACTCTATACCAAACAGATCATCCAGAGTATGGAATCCGTGGAGCAGCATCTCCAATCACCAATATCTCTAAAGCAACTTATGATGGTAAGGATTATTATACCATCAGTCTAGATGCTGATTATGATAAGGACATTCGTCTTACTGGTGCAACATTCGGTGAGTTCTCAGTTCATCCAATTACGAAGACAACTACATCAACTGCATTTGGAACTAGTTTCATTGATGTAGATTCCACGATTGGATTTCCAGAGTCTGGAGAACTATTCCTCAACTACAATGAGCAAATTTCTGGAGTTCTATCTTATGAAAGAAAGACTTCCACACAATTTATTGGCGTAACAGGAATTAGTCAAGATATTGACCAATATACAGATGTACGTTTAAACGTAACTGTATTTGCAAATACGGGAATTGGTTCTATTCATTATAGAATTGGATCTGTATTAAGTCAAGATCAAATCGAGACCCCTAACTGGTATTTTAGTGATAATGACTATGGTCAAATTGAATCTTTAGGTATTCAAACTTCTGGTGGCAGATCTGAGGGTTGGATTTATAACCATTCAATCAAAATTGAACTAGAGTCTTTTGATGGTACAAATGGAACATCCTATGTTGAACATAACCTTACTTTAGAAGATAAGGTTTGTTTGGTAGATCCTAGAGGATCTGTATATGTTGGATCTATCAACTCAATTTCTGATGCATACACATTTTCAGTTGTATTTGATGGTGGAGCATCTCCTTTTATTGATTCAAACTTCCAATATTCGATTTGCACTGAGATTCTAAAACCAACCATATCTACAAAGAATGTAGAGTCTTACCAGTATCTGGAGAATTTACAGTCTAACATTCAGAATACTTATGCTGACTTTTCTGGGGAAGTATTAGTCAATTCTTCTTCTTTACCTGCTTATTCTGATATTCCTTTGGATTTTTATGATAGGAAGATCAATTTAGAAGGAACTTATAATGGAGAAATATTCACAGTTCCAAGTTCTGTTTCTGATCATGGATACTTTACTGGTGAATCTGTATATTACAAGACATACTTCTATGAAGCAAAGGATTCTTTTGGAAATGTCATTAAAGACGAAAATGGAAATCCAGTTCTGATAGAAAACAAGTTGGAAGGAATGTCTGAAGGCATTTACTTCATCAAGAGAATTGATGCTAGTTCCTTTAGACTTGCATCAAGTCCTCCAAACTTGTTCAAGGAAGAGTACGTCAGCGTTTCTGGTACTGTAGAAAAAAATAGTCTCATCTACGTTGATTTTAATAAAAAGATCATTCAAAACCAGAACTTACTTAGAGAAGTAAAATTACCTGTCAATAAAGGTGAGGTATTTGAAACAGAACCTGGTACAACAGGTGTCTTAGTTAATGGTGTAGAGATTCTAAACTATAAGTCTAAGGACATCATCAATTACGGTAAGATTGAAGAAATCGTTGTAACTGCTCCAGGAAGAAATTTTGATATTATTAACCCACCAGTTCTTGAGATCACTGATCAAAAAGGTTCAAATTGTAATGGTCTTGTTGCTGTTGCTGGATCGATGCTACAACTCGATCTCTTGGAGAATGGATTTGATTATGTTAAAGATCCAGTAATTACCATTAAAGGTGGTAATGGAAGAGGTGCTGTTGGTGACATCAATACTGAACTAATTGATTATAGTGTTGAATTTGATCCAAGTGCAGGTATTAACACTGTTTCTAATACGATTGGATTCTCGACCTTCCATAAATTTAGAGAAATTGAGCACGTTATCTATAGAAATGATGACCAAGATGGTGTTCAGGGTATTGTTACTGACGCAAGATACTATGCTAAACCTATTGATGGCGTTACAGTAGAACTGTATAACAATAGAGAAGATTTAAGGACAGGAATCAATACTATCAGTCTCATCGGACCTGGTGGTGGCGCAAACCACAGTCTTGAGTCTGTAGGGAAGAAGAAGATCGTCTATAGTGTTGGCGTAGGTTCTTTTGGATATGACTATCAAAATAAAGAAAGAAGAGTAACTGAAGTTGGAATCAATACTGCTTCGCATATTATTTCAATCAAGAATCATGAGTATCAGGACAAAGATATTGTTCTATATTCTTGTACGGATACAGAGATTCAAGGTCTTTCTACAACAACTCCATATGTTGTAACCAAGATCAACGATAATGACTTTAAACTATCTCTACAGGGCATTGGAACTGGTGCAGAGTATCAAAACTACTTTGATAAGAAGTATATTGAATTAAAATCTTCTGGTGTAGGAACTCATTCATTTAACTATGAACCAATCACAGTCACTGTCGATGGTGAGATTGGAATTGCTACATTTGCAGATAATGTAGGTACAGATTTCATTGCAAAAGTTCAACCTCTATTCAGAGGAGAGATTACTTCCGTATTTGTTGAAAATCATGGTCAGCAATATGGAACAGAGGATATTATTAACTATGAGAGGCAACCAAATTTTGAAACTAAGTCTGGAGAAGATGCTGGATTAATTGCTATTACCAATGGCGGACAAATTGTTGAAGTTCTAGTCACTTTCCCTGGATCTGGATATTTTGCTCCACCAAAACTAGTTGTCAATGGTTCTGGTGAGTATGCAGAACTCGTTCCTCTCCTAGAAGATGGAATGATTGTTGGGACAAAGATCAAAAATCCTGGTGTTGGATATTTTGGTAATGTTACTATTGATATTATTCCTGCTGGAGAGAATGCAGCATTCTTTGCAGAGATTCAGGAGTGGAGAATTAACCTATTCCAGAAGAGTCTTCCTATTATTGGACAAGATGATGGAGTACTAACTCCCGCAAGAAATGATGACTATGGTATTGAATATACTCATCTATATGCACCAAGAAAACTTAGGGAAGTTCTTTTACAGAAAGAACCAAATGGTGACATCCGATATGGAAGTTACGATCTAATCAAAATTGGTAACGAAGAAAGTGATTCAAAGTATCACTCACCAATTATTGGTTGGGCGTATGATGGAAACCCAATTTATGGTCCATATGGATTCAATACACCTGCTGGTGGTGCGCTTCGAGCAATGGTTAGTGGATATGTCAGAGATAATGATATCATCAACAGCATCAACAGACCAGTTCTAGTCTCTGGATCTTTTGTTGAAGATTTTGTCTTTACTGGAGAGGGAGATCTTGACGTTCATAATGGTAGATGGTGTATTACTCCAGAATATCCAAATGGAGTATATGCATACTTTGCTACTATTGATAGTGGTTCTACACAATCTTCGGGTGTATTCTTTAATTACAAAGAACCCCAATTCCCATATCTAATCGGTCATATATTTAAGTCTGTTCCCAATGAGTTTAACTTTGATAAGTCTTCAAATGTAAATGACTATGACTTAAACAGTTCAGAGTGGTTTAGAAATACTACCCCATATAAACTGAATGAAGAATATGCAGAGTATCCTGGACTATTCCAACCCAACAAAGAAGTCAATTCAAAACTTCTAGTCAAGAGAGTATCTAAAGGAGAAATTGAAGGATATACTGTTGAATTACCTGGCGATAATTATAAGATCAATGATAAAGTAACATTTGTTTCTCAGGATGGAGCAAGACCAGCGAGTGCAAAAGTATCAACAATTCTTGGTAAGGAAGTTTCTTCTGTTAGTGTTGCTTCAACCAATATTTCTGGTATTGAAATCATTCCGTCCCGTGCAAAAGCAGAATACCTAGCATTTGCCCAAGAACCACATGATCTCTTTAATCGCGATAGGGTTTTTCTTTCTGGATTCAGTACTTCTGTAAATTTCCTACAGAAGTATCAGACTATTAACGTTGATCCAGAGTTCTTTATATTGAATAGCGGACTTTCTTCTGTCACATCGACAGGTATTGTCACATATATGAGTGTCTATGGAAACTTTGATGACACAATCTATACAATTAGAGAGAATGATATTGTTGGCATTGGAACTGAACAGTTCAAGATTCTAAATGTAGATACTTTGAACTCAAGATTCAGAGTTATTCGTGAATTCAACAATACAATTGGTCTAAACTCCTTTAGTCCAGGATTTGTTGTTGAGGAAGATCCAAGAAAATTCAGATTTGCATCTACTGTTGAAGATGGGGTTGAGTTTTCGTATAATCGTGAATATTACTTCGATCCTGCAGAAGCAGTTGCTATTGGTAATACTTCTGGTGTTGGTATTGGATCTACCTTATCATTCTCTAATCCTGGAGCAGGTATCACTCAAAAGTTTGTTCCTACCAGAACGATCTACCTACCTGGACATGACATCCAAACTGGTGAAGAGTTAATCTACAACAATAATGATGGTGACTCAATCTCAATCTCTACGGACGGAGTTGCTACAAATGCTTTAGTATCACCTTCTGTTGTATATGGTGTTAGAATTTCTAATGACCTACTAGGTATAGCGCCAAATCCAATTGGAATTGGTACAACAGGAAATATTGTTGCAATTTCTTCCGAAGGAACAGGACTCCTTTACTTTACTGGTATTGGAACAAATGTATATCACAGTATTAAGACAAATAGAGATGTAGTTAGTTCGATCTTGACAAAAGATGTTGTAACTGTCCAAACATCTACCGATCACGGTCTATTGAAAGATGATGAGGTTGAAATTGATGTCAATAGTGGATTGACAACAACAATTTCCGTTATCTACAATGATTACAATAACAGACTTGTATTTGACCCACAAAGTTTCATTGCATCTGGTATTAATACTCTTTCTAATACAATTGCACTACCAAATCATGGATTCAAAGGTGGTGAGAAGGTAATCTATCAAGTTGGAGTTTCCACGATTGCAACTGGACCAGAAGAGAATGGAATTTACTATGTAAATGTCTATACAAATGATGATATTAGGTTATCTCCTACTAGACTTGACTCTCTTGCGTTTGATGGAGAAATTATCGGAATTACTTCTGCAATGAGCGGAACAATTTCTCCAATTAACCCACCAGTTGCAATATACAGAAATAATGTCGTCAGATTTGATCTAAGTGATCAATCTCTATCGTTTGTCATCCAGACAACAAGATATCCAATCTTCGAGTTCAACTTATACTCTGATCAGAACTTCAGAAATAAGTATGAGATGACTCAAACCAATCCATTCTTTGAAGTAACTAAGAATGGAGAGATTGGCGTATCTACTAATGCATATTTGCAAATTGCTCTTAATGATAGTGTTGAAGATATCCTATATTACAAACTTGATCAAACTTATAGAAGTCTAAATGAAGATTATAAGGCTGCTGTCTTCATTGATGAAGAAGTCGTCAATTATAATAAAATTTGTGCTGTAGAAAGTCGCTATTCTGGAACACACACTATTGTTGGTGTCAATTCAACAAATACCTTCACATACAACCTAGAAGGAACTCCAGAAATCTCCTCTTACACATCAGGAGTCTCATATAAGACTGATTCTAAGACAGCAAAAGGTGGAATTTCTGAAATTCTATTTACATACAATGGATCGAACTACTCACAGATTGTTGGAGTAGCAAGTATCACTAGTAAGTCAGGAACTGGGTGTGAGATTGTTCCACAAACAACTTCTATCGGTTCAATTTCAACAACAAGAACAATTAACATTGGATTCGATTATCCAACTGATAATACTTTACGTCCTGTTGTCAATCTACCTGAAATTATCGAACTAGAGCAGTTAAACTCTATTGATTCGATTATTGTAACCAACCAAGGAACAAATTATAATACTGCTCCCGATTTGATCGTAATTGACGGAAATACTGGAGAAGTTGTTCCTGGAATTGAACTCGATTACGAACTTGGAGATATTGAAGTTCAAGTCATTAAGAATACCAACTCTCTATATGGTGTTGATCCTATCATTATTCCAACTAACAATAGTAATGGTATTGGAGTTACTAATGTAACCTTTAACCAATCTACGAGAGAAGTTACTGCTTCTTTGACAGTTGGATTTAGTGATGCAAGCACTTTCCCATTCCCTGTTGGATCTAAGATCCTAGTTGAAAATATTGCAATCCTAGGATTTGGCAATACAGACTCCAAGGGATACAACTCTGAGGAATATGGATATGCACTATTTGAAGTGACTGCAGCAAATCCACAAATTGGTGGTGCAAACGGAAATATCACATATTCGATGGCAAATGTACTGGATCTTGACGAAACTCCAGGTGTATATGATCCATTGAATTCTACTGGACAAGTTGTTCCACAGTCTTGGTTCCCAACTTTCAATATAGCACTTGCTCCTAATGATTTCTTTGTGGATGAAAATATTACTTCTGCAAGTGGATGTAAAGGAACTGTTCAAAGTTGGATTCCTGATACTCAACTCATTAAAGTATCTTCAAAGTGCTCATATGCTATTGGAGATATCATTACAGGTTCTTCTTCTGGAGCACAAGGAGAGATTAAATCTATCCTGAACTTTGATGCAGAATACAAACTTGGATCTGCTGCAAGAGTCTATAAGGGATGGATTAATGAAGTTGGTTTCTTGAACCTTGACACAGAAAGGATTCCTGACAACTATTACTATCAGAAGTTGTCTTATTCTCTCAAGACTAAGGTCAATTTTGAAAACTGGGATGACCCTGTAAGTTCTCTAAACCATACTGCAGGTTTCATCAAGTTTGCAGACCTTCAGATCGAATCTGGCGGTTCTGACGGCAATGGTGGATCAGGTGGAGGTAATGGTGGTGGAGATGGTGATGGAGGCGGTCCAGGACCAATTCTCCCACCACCAGAAATTATTCCACCTGACCCAGATATTATCGTTGATATCATCCAGGATGGAATTAGTCTCAACTGCTATACCCAATGGGATCTAGTAACGGAGAATGAGTATTATATTGGTAATCGTAAGACTTCCAATGAGATCTACTTTAGAACTAAAGAGATTGCCGACTTCTTTGAGTCGATTGGAAACAGAGTTCTAATCATTGATGATATTAGTGGTGAGTTTAACAGCGAACCAAGAGTTGATAAGTTCTCTGAAGTTGAAAAATTTGATGTTACAAGAAAATTCAGCAAAATTCTTACATATGTTGCTGATAGAGGAGACATCTATGATAGACAATTGCTATTCTTCTCTGTTCTACATGACGGAACTAATGCATACACTTCACACTATGGCAGACTTGAAACCAAGAGAGAACTTGGAAGTTTTGACTTTAAAATTACAGATGAAGAAGGAATTGTAACATTCTATCCACTCAAATTTGAAGTTAATGACTATGTAGTTTCACTACTTAATATGTCCATTGACAGTTCTATCCTCAATGCAGGATCAGAAAAGGATATTGGAGATATTGTCAGAGTTAAGTCATATCAGCAAAGGAATATTACAACTTCTTCTAATATTCTTTCTATCCCAGTTTCCACAAGAGCAGTTAAACTCCTTGTCCAAACTCATGCTCCTGATGAGTTAAAGTATGAGTCTGATGAACTTAATATCATACACGATGGCACAGAAGTTTATATTACTGACTATGGACAATTAACCACTAATGAAAGTCTGATCACTAGAATTATTGATACTTCTGCAGATGCTGGAATTGGTACATTTAATGCTTATGTTTCTGGAGGAAACCTGAATCTTGACTTCTATCTAGATACGCTGAACTTTACCACTGCAAATGTAGATGTTCTAGCATTTGAAATTTCAGATTCTGGTGCTACTGAAGATTCTATCTATATTGGAGAAAATGAGACTAACGTAGGTGCTCTTGAATCATTCCAAACCACCATTGGTGCAGGATCTAGTGCAGTTGGAATTGCATCTTACAGCAATGTAAGAGATACCCCTGTTGAAAGATATAGTGCAGCATACTATGTTGCAACTATTAAGGACACAACAAATTCTGAATACTTGATGTCCGAAATCCTTGTTCTTGATGATAGTCAGAATAGCACATCTGCTTGGATCACAGAATATGGTTCTGTTGATACTAGAAGCAATCCATATGTAGGACTCGGAACCTTTGGTGCTGTTGTTGATGGCGATTATACCGTCTTGAACTTCACTCCAGAACCTGGAATTGATATTGAAGCGCGTGTTCTTCAGATGCCTATTCAGATCCCTGATCCATTCCATGAACTTGGAACTAATGAGTCTGTAGATCTTGAAAATGGTATTATCAGTGGAGATGCTGGTAGTTATGAAGGAACATTCAACGATATTAAGAGATCCTTCGGATTAACTCACAACGGATACCCAATCTTCCAGGTTCAATTTGACGGATCTTCTACTAGCGACATTGATCTTGTAGATAATACAATTCTTGCTCCAAGTCACTTCTTCGTTGATGGAGAACCAGTCATCTATAGTTATGACCTCAATAGTGCTTCTCCACTAGAGATTGCACCAACCAATATTCCAGGTTTTGGTGTAACTTCTGCTCTACCAGCAGGAGCAGAACTATTTGCTGTTGCATTTAATCAGCAAAAACTACAGTTAGCAACATCTGCAGAAAATGCACTTGCTTCTTCCCCAGTTGTCATTGATATTACCAATGTTGGTGCTGGTGTAACAGGAGATTATCACTATATTACTGCAACCAAGCAAAATACCAAGTGCTTGATTGCAATTGACAATATGATTCAGTCACCAATCACTCCAACCAAGATTACGACCGGACTTTCTACTCAAGTTGGTCTTGCTGATGAGATCATCAGTCTCACTGGAGTTACTTCAATCTATAGTGCTGATCTAATTCAGATTGGTAATGAGATTATGAGAGTTAATGGTGTTGGTGTTGGTGGAAGTGAATTTAAAATTGATGTAAATCGCCGCTGGTTGGGAACCCCACTTGCAGCACATAATGGCGGCGACGTTGTTACTAAAATTGAAGGAAACTATAACATTGTTGAGAACACACTCAACTTTGCAGATGCACCAATTGGACCAACTCCAATTGGAACACCTACAAATCCACCTGATGATAGAGATTGGACTGGACTCACAACACATTCCACATTCCAAGGTAGATCATTCATTAGATCTGCTATTCCAGGTGGAACTGTTGAAGCATATGATACAAACTATATCTTTGATGATATTTCTGATCAGTTTAATGGAATTACTTCTTCCTTCACACTCAAATCAGAAAATCAGAACATCGCTGGATTTGCTGAAAATAATGGTATTGTTCTAATCAATTCCATCTTCCAGGAACCAACAGAACCACAAATTACACCAAGACAATATGATCTAACTGAGTTGTCTGGAGAAACTGATATTCAGTTCTACGGAAATCCAATTCAACAACCAAATGATATTCGTACTTCGGATTATCCTGCTGGCGGTACTTTATCATTCGTTGGTTCCACGCAAAGTGTTGGATACCAACCACTTATTGGTGCAGCTGCAACTGCAACATTAGATGGTAGTGGAAACATTACAGCAATGACTATTACTAATCCTGGTTCTGGTTATCGCTCTGGTATTCAGACTAACATTTTTGTTGGTGTTACAACGGATTGGTCACAACAGAGAGAGGTTCAAAATGTTGGATTTGCAAGTGCTGTTGATGGACAGATCACTGGAATTGCAATCACAAATCCTGCAATTGGATATACTGATCCCGTTTATGTTGTAATTGACGAACCACTCGCATATTATGACGTACCACTAGTCTATAGTTCTGATTCTGTTCCTGGTTTTGGAACTGAAGGAACCGTTAATATTGTTGTTGGCAGAGGAACTTCTGTTATCGACTTTAAGATCAACAAACCTGGATATGATTATGGTCAAGAAGAAATTCTTACCGTTGCTGTTGGTGGAACTACAGGTATTCCAACAACTGGTAGCAATTTTGAAGAATTCCAAATTCCTGTTGAAAGAACAGAAAGTGATGATTTCTCTGGATGGCATCTAGGAAAACTAGTTGATCTTGATAAGATTGAGCAACTATTCAATGGAGCAAGAAAAACCTTCCCATTGAGACTTCTTGATGAAGCAGTTACAATTAAGTCAGGAGAAGGATCAAACATTGATATTGATGCAGTTGTTTTGGTCTTCATTAATGATATTTTACAAAGACCTTCTGAAGCATATACTATATCCAATGGTAGTGCAATTACATTCTCAGAAGCACCTAATGGTCCTGTAGAAGGAGAACCTGGATTTACTGGTGATACCTGTAAGATTCTTTTCTATCAGGGTTCTGGTGATGTTGATGTTATTAGAAGGGAAGTTCCTTGTAATATTGAGATTGGTGACAACTTAACCATTCATAGAACCAAGTTCTATTGTCCAGAATCAATTACTCAGGATGCAAGACTTGTTAATGATATTATTTCTGTTGATATTGTTCAAACAGTTCCTTATCAAGGAGTTGGTATTGATGGCGATCCAAATTGCTTAAGAGTTGTTGAATGGTGTAAGCAGACTGAAGATATCTTCCTAGATGGTAAGATTGAAAGTAAGAGTCGCTGCGAACTTGAGGCAAGAGTATATCCAACCGCAAGAGCAATTTCTAAGGTTGGAACTGGATCCACGGTAATCTATGTTGATAGTGTCAAACTTGGATTTGACGATGTCAAGGAAGATAAGACACCTATTTCTGAAAGATTGAAGATCAAGGTAGTTGATCAAGTCCAAGAACCCGGAGTTGTTGAGCATAATGATGCTCAAGAATATACTGGAGATTTTGGAAGAGTTGTTGGTTATGGAGTAGATAATTTTGGTGGAAATGAAGAAATTACTGTCGATCTCTACATTCCAATGGATTCTTACATGAGAGATCCTGTAAGACTTGGTGCTGCTGCAACTTCTATCAGTGGATTGGATGTAGGCGATTTCTTTGTTATTAGTGATTCCAATGTTGGTATTGCAGAGACAACAAATATCTCAGTTGGAATCAACACAGGTGAAATCATTGGCGTTGGAACTCAATATATTGATAACATCTATCAGGTTAAGGATATTGCTATTGTAAGTTCTAATATTCCTGGAATTGGAACTACCTCTGTATTGAGAGTTGGAACCAATATTAAAGATGAATCTGGAGTTACATTCTCGTCTCAAAATATTCTATTCGATGATGCTGGTATTGGATTTGGATCTGGACCAGAACCTTCAGCACTTGCTACTGTTGGATTTGTGACTGGTTTCTATCTTGGTTCTTATAGTTGGGGCAAAATTACCCTAGGCAATAGACCCAATGCAAAGGACTTTACTTTCGATCCAATAGAGAGAATGGATGCTCCTATAATTAGTAGGTTTAGGGCATTAAAAGACAATAATTATCTATAGATAAATACCAATAAACTAGTTAATAAAAAATGGCTAAACTAGGGATAAACACTACCCCACCATTAGGAACTCCGCTTCCTGATGGTGGAGGATTCATAAATTCTAACTTTGACGAGTTATATACTCTGTTGGGTGATGGTAATGAGTTGTATCCTGGTATTGTAACCTCTATTACTGCTGGATCAAATATTTCTATTTCCACGAGTACTGGAAACGTTTCTATTGCAGTATCAAGTTCTGCTTTTACCGAAACTCTTGATAGTGTTACGGACAGAGGAAGTGTAACTAATAATGGAATTCGCGTTGGTGTTATCACCGCGACAAGTTTTGTCAAAAATGGAGGAACTGCAAGTGAGTTCCTTAAGGCAGATGGCAGTGTAGATAATAACACTTACTTGACATCCTCAAGCCCAATCAATTTGGACTTAGATGATGTTACTACTAATGGAAATACAACTACCAACAATATTCAAATTGGTTCAGTTGTTGCTTTAGGAAATATTGCTGCAGGTGCAAGTATTCTTGCTGTTAATGCTGCATATGCATCTTCCTTCAGAAGAATTGGCGGATCTTCAACAGAATTCCTCAAGGGCGATGGAACTGTTGATACAAACACATATACAACGAAATCATATGTAGATAGTTATTCTGGGTCTTGGACTAAAGACGGTGTAGGTATTAGCACTACAGCAAATGTTGGTATCGGTAATAGTGCAGACCCCTCAAGGCAATTAAAGGTTGATGGTTCTACTGAACTCTATGAATTAAGAGTTGCCAAGGAAGGTCAAGGTATCAGAATTAGCCAAACTGGTGGTATTGATAATGATGGCAATAATTTACACATTTGGGCAACTGAAGATCTATTCCTAGAAGCAGGTGGTGCTGGCACTGGTACTGGTAGAGGAATTAGAATTCTAAATGATAGTGATAGTGTTTATATTGATCATGATCTTGAAGTTGAT
>Ga0187217_1000359_pt1 | contig 19374 bp, 12 predicted proteins | sample 15SPOviralmetaG_FD_130165 | JGI IMG/M metagenome (GOLD analysis project Ga0187217, IMG submission 130165) | Marine viral communities from the oligotrophic San Pedro Time Series (SPOT) site, San Pedro Channel, CA, USA - 15 SPOT_SRF_2010-09-15... | ecosystem: Environmental > Aquatic > Marine >... | reverse complement strand
TCTAGGGGTAAAAATTTATGAAAAAATATCAAATTTTTTATTAAACTCCAATGATGTAGATTATGCTAATGTTGATAATTTAATTAGTAATTTAAAACTTATTGACAGTAACGTAAATAAATTTTCAGAACAATACCCGGCAAGTTTAAAAAGAATAGTAGATTTTTTTAGTATTAATAGGTCAAATTTAAAACCTATTTTTAATAAATTTAACCAAAATTATAATGATAAAGGTAGACCTAGCACAGGGCAAGGTAAAAATTTAGGACCAGAACTAACAATTAGTGATACTTTATCAGGTGGTGATAACTTTAAACCTATCGTTGCACTAGAAAAATTCAGCGGTCAGTATTTATTTCTAAATATTGACCCAACAAGTGCTTTTGATTTTAGATATTTAGGACCAAACAGAACTTTTCAACTTTCATCTTATAATACAGAGTGGGGTTGGGGACTAGTTTTACCTGGTGACATTGGTAATTATACTTACATGGCCAATGAATCTGATAATAAGCTATTGTTGGAAAACGGTTTTAGAATATTAAACGAAAAAGATGGAATTTCTCCTATTAATAATATTACTGAGTATTACAAATTTTACGAGTATATACCCGCAACAGATGATAGTGATATATTTTCATTTTATGATTATAAAAATTCTAATTCTAATATTGATACAACGACTTTAAGTGGTATTAACAATTGTATAGATGAAATAATATTAAAAGATGTATATTCTGGAACTAATTTAATTTAGTTTTAAATAAGTTTAAGAAAATTGATCTATAATTTTCATTATAAATATTAATAGATGTCTTTATCACCAAAATATAAAAGTTTAAGTGCTTTATCACCGGTCTATTTGAAAGATCCGAACGATAAGATTGAGTATATTAGTCAAGATAAATTTACCCAGCAAGGTTTACATTTGCTAACGTATAATATTAATAAGAGTGCTAATGACAGTTTTGTAAAAAATTACACAAGTAACAATATAGTTAGAGAAAAAAAATCAGATGAAATTTTTGATTTAAAAAGAACGATTGCTGTACAAGATTTAAATACAAGATTAAATTTTAAAAGTACACAACCTGGATTAAGTACAAGTTTTTTCACACAAGTACTAACTAACTCTAGAGATAGAGATTCTGTTATTACTTTTAATATTGATATAGAGGATCTAAACGGTAGTAAATTTTTAGTTGATTTTATAAATGATGATTTTCTTACTATTTCTTTAATTGATGGTAAAATACCTAAATTCCTTTACGATCAAGGTAGCGACGCTTTAATATTTAAATTTTTAAATACTGATAATTTACCTCTAACTTCAAGTTATTATTTTAATTATTTTTATGACAGTGAAAATAAAAAGTTACGATTATTTAAAGATGATAAAGTAGTAACTACAACAACTACAACTTTAACAACTGAAATTCAACAAATAAGTGCAGAAGGAGGCGACGGAGAGCAAGTTTTTGTAACAGTTACATTATCATCTACTATAAATACAATAGGTTTACTATCACCAAATCAAGAAAGGCTATTAAACGGTACTATAGGTGTTGATGATGAAATAGATTTGTTAAAAACTGATAATTTAGATCAATTTATTTATTATGATTTTCTAAATAATAATGAATTATCAAATGATACTTTATCAGGTATACGTTATGACCTTTTAACGTATTACACATATTCTGATATCGCAAGTGGAGATAAAAACTTTGCAGACTTTAACTTCTTTAATTTAAAAAATCATATATCAAATGATAATATTGCATATAGCGGCGACAATTTAGAAGAAAATAGAGATGATAACTTACTATATGTCGGTAGAAAATATCAAAATTTTACTAACCAGAAAAGTAAAGAAAAAGATTATGACAATTTATCTTTAAATTATACCTTTTTCGATAGTGAATTTAAAATCGGTTCGAAAGAATTGACTGAATTTACTATGCCAAGTAATTTATTTCCTTTCGAAAAGATTAATATTAATGATACTGGTTTAGCTGATAATGGTTCTTTTGCAGCGACAAACCCATATTTTAGTGATAAAGTTTTTAAACTTACAGATACCAACAAGAATAAATTACAAAATCAATTTTTAAATGATGAAGAGTTTTTAGTAATGCAAAATGATGTTAGTTTATTCGTATTACAAAATGGTGAGTTATTAGGTTTTGAAAGTTTAAATGATATCCAAAAAAATGATATATTTGGTGATTACCTTTGTACTTGGTTGAAAGGGGATGGTGTAGAAAGAGGAGTATGGTTAGATAGATATTATATTCCAAAAAATAGTTCGTATACCGTAGCTTTTACCGGTAGTTACAATGAATATCCAACCATTTCCCAAGCAGCTGAATTTTTCGAAAATAATAATACTGATTTAGCCTACTATGATATAAGAAGTAATTTAACTTTTGAACCAAGTGCATCATATGTTTATCAACGTATTAATGATAAACAAATTAATACTTATGTTGATAGTCAACAGGATAAATTATTAAAAGACACATATACAATACAAACTTCTTCAGTTCAATTACAACAAATTGAAGAAGTTAATCTTAACAAGGTTAAAGGTTATGATAATATTGATATAAAAAATATTCCTAATAGGGATTTCAATTTAGGATTTGAATTAGAATTAGATACTTTATCATCATTAGACTCGTATCAATTATTTGGTAACTTATATGAAGATGGATTTTCAGTAAAAAATAATTTTTACTTTACACCTTTTATAATCATACCGCAAGGTAATAAACTTTACTTTTATGATAATAATTTTAAACTTTTAAGAATCAATACATACGAAACTACCAATAATATTGTAGATGTATTGTATATGGAACAAAATAATAATATAGTTTTAGTTTGTGATAATAAATTGATAAAAACTAATTATTTTGGTGAAATTTTGGATGAAAGGAAACCAGGCGGTTTTATGGCTACCGAAGGATTACTTCGTGAAATTTTAAAATCATACAAAAGTAGAACTTTTCACGGTTATAATAATGTTTTCTTTATACCGCATAAATATAATACAGATCAAAGTATAATAAATTTAGATTTAAATAATTTAGTTGTCAGTAAAGATAGACCTCTTAACTCGTTGTTTGATGGTCTTTCAGCCAAAAAACAAAGTGTTATACCTACTTTAACAAGTTTTAGATTTTTAGTAGGTACTGTACCGATAAAATTAAATGAAGATGTTGCATGCTCATTAGACGTTATAGACAGATTTATATCTAAACAAGCTATACCAGGTACAGCGTTTCTAAATACTAGTCTATCAGCTGAATTAAGCTCAGGGGTGATACAAGGTCAATCATTTGATTTCGGCTACTATTCGTTAGTAAAAGCTATAACTGCTGACGCCCAAGGGGCCGATCCTCAATGGAATACAACATTTGGAAGCTTTTTTAATTTTATTCAGGATGGTAGAGCTAGGGTTGTTTTTGATAATTTAGAATTATCTGATAGAGAAGACCCTATTTTGGATACTATTAATAGTAAAATATACGATATAAATTCTGTTGGTGAGAGATTATTTGTACAGTTTGTTAATCTAACTGGTAGTAAGGGATTTATACAAGAATTTACACCGGAAAGATTTCAACTATCAGCTTATCAATTGAGTAAGCCAATCCAGCAAGGGTATAAAATTGATTTCGTTAAAGAAGATAAACAATTAAAAATATTATCATTTGCTAAAGATCTATCAGCGGGTCATATATTTGTAGATAAAATAAATGCTGAGACCGGTAAATTAGAAAATACTTATTCATTAGATATATCAGGGGTAGATACTACTAGTAGAACAATTTACGCAGCACGAACCTCAATACCAGTTTCAACATTCGGTACCAATCCATTGACCGCTACATACCCTAAAGGGTTGTATCAATTTGAAAGAATTGAATCTCAAGCTTATGCGGAGTTAAAGGCTTTTGATGCAAGTATATCTAGTCAATTTGATGAATTATCAGCAAATGCACCGTTTTTTAACCCTGTTAATTTTTATGCCTTAGATCAAAAATATAAACAATTTGGTGAAGATATAGTTTTTAAATTTAATTTAAATGCTTTTTTAAATGAAGATACACTTACTGAGCAATGGCAATTTGCAGGTCCTTCAGGACCAGATTCCATACCCCCTATTTCAGCTTTTGGATATGAAACGTTTACTTATCAAAATCCAGCTAAACTTTTAAGTGCTTGGGATGGAGAGCAAATAATATTTACTTCCGAAGGGCAGTCAAATGTAGAAGTTATTTTTAAAGTTCCAAATATTGGCATAAAAAATTATTTTAATATTGATTTTAATTTAAATGGTGGTGAGATAAAATTATATAATAATGGTTTATATTTCGGTACAATTAATTTTAACCCCAATCAAGTGCCTATTAAAAGAATAATTTACCCTGAATTGTTTATCAATACACAAAATATACGTAATATACCTATAGACAATATTGTTAAAGATATAGATTATAATAGTAAAGGTGGTATAATTAAAAATTTAAAAATACACAATACAAGTTTCGATACAAGTCTGGTAAATTATTTAGAATTGCAAACGAAATCTGTAGACCCGTTGTATTTTAGAGTACCTTGTGGTACTAGAAATACAAGTGAAGAAATTGATACTTTATTTACATATAATATACCGGGTAATATAAGTAACAATATTAAAGTAAATATTAAAGATATAGATATAGAAAATAGTTACAAACAGCAGCTTATAGAATATTTAGAAAGATCAGTTGAAATAGTTACCCCATCGCAACAAACGTTAACTTATAATATAGATTAGAATTATGCCAGTAAATGATACAACCACGAAATTTTATGTAGGTCAAGATTTGATAAATACATCAAGTCAAGATTATAAAGACATTACAGTGTCTAAAAAAATAGCATTTACTGATGGAGGTGAGTTTAAATTTGGTGGTGACGATTATATAGGCTATTATAATTACACTAATGGTAGCTTTTATAAAACTAAAAATAAACAAGAAGATCCTTTAACTTTAATCGAAAATATAAATACTGATATAATAAATTCAACAGAATTTAAAGACCGTACAATATTTACCGAGCTTAACCCATCATATGTTTTAGATGATTTAATATTTAAACCTAATGAATTAATTAACAAAAATTCTATTAATTTTAAATTGAATTTATTATATGAAAATTTTAAAGATCTTTATACTTTTGCAAATATTAGTAACCCTTTAATACCTACTGATTTTAATAAGTACGCTATACTTTCAGCAAATGACAATGGTACGATTGATTGGCAATGGGTAAATACAAATAAAAGATTTATTTCAGGTGGTTTAGATCCTAGTTTTATAAAATTATCTGCATATAATGGAGGGTTTACTGATGTAAGTAATACAAATATAGTAACTATTAATAGTTCAAAGATAGAGGATGAATATAGTTTATTTGTTAATACAAGTGCGTTTATATATGTTTATCAATTAGATAGAAACGATACAATGTTTGATTTTGTATTAAGTGCTACAGCGTTTGGTACTAGTAAACAATTAGAATTTAGAAATGTTACTAGTATTGCAGCAGATAAAGAAAAAGATGTTTTATACATTAATGATAGAAATTTAAAGCAAGTATTTAAAACTGATGTTAAAACTATAGTAAATAAAGACCGTACTGGTATTAGAGATATTAAATTGATAGATACAATAGGTGGTGCTGGTAATGATGATACTAATTTTAACGGTAATAAATATATTGAATACGGTAATAAACATATTTTTGTATATGACGAAGTAGATAAATGTATAAAAAAGTTTAGTGAAGAATTCGTTTATAAAAGAAAATACGCTAATAAAAAATTATTTGAAGAAAATAAGTTTATTAGTATGACATATAACAAAACTTTTGATTTACTATATGTCGTAACCGATACTTTTTTAATACTTGTATTAAATGCAAATAATTTTGATCAAATAGATCAATATACGTTTGGAAAAAATCCTTTTGATTTTTCAATACCATTAATTAGTTTCTTCGAAAAGCCTAGAAAAATAGTTTTCTCGGAAAATAATAGCAATGTCTATTATCTACAAACATCAAAAAATGTATATAAATATTTTGTAAATACCCAAAATCAAAATATTGAAAGATTTACTATTGAAATAAATTTTGATTCATTAAATTTATGGAATACAGTATTTGTAAAATTTTCTGCATTCGAAGTACCATGGGACGACTTGCCGGATTTTGATAAATTTACAATAGCTGCAAACGGGTTAGAAGTAATAGGTAGCGACATTCATAAAGAAGATAAATTATTAATGTGGGCTAATAAACGAATTTTTAGCTTTACAGAAGATAATAATTTCTTATCACTACTCAATACTAATAGACCTAACTTTTATAAAAGAAGTGAAATATTAATTAATGATGAATATTTTAATAATATAACTTTTAATTCTACAATATATAGACATTTATTTAATTTAAATCTATTTGCATCTAATTTAAATAAAAAATTATTAGCTGAATTTGATACAATTGAAACTGAAGGTTATTTACGTTTTAAAGAATTTTTAGAATTAAATCACGATGATAAGCAATCTTTAGATTTAAATGACCAAAAAAAATATTTTGTAGGTGTTAATGAAACATTAGATGGTAATACATTAAACAGAATCATTGGTAATTTATTTGATTATCAAAATAGGTTAATCGATGTAGTCAAAACTAATCGTATCGGCACAAGAATACCTTTACTTAAAACGGTAATTATTGATAAATAATATTATATGAGTACTACTATATCAGGGTTAGGTGGAGAAATAATAGCTTTTACTTATCCTTCACTTATAAAAGTTGCAGATAACGCAAATATACCAAGAGTTGCCGGTGGCAATCGCGATACACTAGCAGTTACTACTAATAGTCAAGCAATTGGTGAACCTAATGCATTAGTACGTACTAGTGACGGTGCTGGTGGTGTTACCTCGTTAGCAATCGGTCAAGCAGGGGCTGGGGCATATATATATGGACCTTTAGTTTTAGACGGTCAAGCCGCAAATGGTAATATGATAAAAGTTTGTGGTGGTAGCCAAGTCGGTGGAGGTGGTGTATGTATGGAAGGATTTTTAACAGTACACGCGGATAACGGCGAGGCCACCGGTTCAAATAATATTGGTGGTACGACAAATACTCAAATTTTAAACGTTGCTCAAACTCTTACAGTTCAAGGTTGTACTACATTAAATGGAGGTTTACTTGTTGCAGGTGGTACAAGTACTTTTACAAATTTAGCTACATTTAATGGCGGTATTCAAAGTAATGGTAATTTAATTGTAGATGGCACTATTACAGCTACTAATGACATTACTGCTTTCCTTACTTCTGATAAAAGATTAAAAAATAATATAATTAAAATTAATGATTCAAATAGCGTTATCAATAGTTTAAATGGTTATAAATATGAATGGAATGAAAAGTCTGATAAATCAGGTGAAAGTGTAGGGGTTATAGCCCAGGAAGTACAAGAATTAATACCTTCTGCAGTAAAAGAAAACAAAGACGGTTATTTATCGGTAGATTATATCAAATTAATTCCTTACTTAATTGAGGAAGTGAAAAGCTTAAATAATAGAATTGAAACTTTGGAGGGTAAATAATGGGAGATTTAATTGGTAAAAATATAAATGCAACCTATCAAGGTCTATTAAAAACTACAACCAATGGTGGTTTAGTAGGTGACGTAATCACCGATGGTCTTGGTCAACCATCTGCTTTAACTTTAGGTAGAAACTCAAACGGCTCATCATTTGATGGAGCGTTAAATGTAGCCGGTAATATCTCATCCGACAAAAACATTATTTCTAATATTAATTTAACTGTTAAAAATAACGCAACTATTGATAATAATTTAACAGTTAGTGGTAGTACAAATTTACAGCATATTGACGCTACAACATTTAATTTCGCTGGTGCTGGTAACTTCGGCAGTGCTATAACCTTTGGAAATACTATATCAGTTCAAGGAATATCTACATTTGGGTCAACTATTAATGTAACTGGTGATATTACAGCTACACAAGATTTAACAATTGGTGGCACTCTTAGAGCTACTGGTGACCTTATAGCTTTTTCATCCTCAGATAGTAGATTAAAAGACAATCTAAAACCAATAGATTCACAAAATTACGTTAGTAATTTAACTGGTTTTGAATTTGATTGGAATGAAAGATCGAAAAGATCAGGTAAAGGTAAAGGCATTATTGCCCAAGACTTATATAAAATTGATAAAAGTTTAGTTCATGAAACTAAAGAGGGTTACCTATCAGTAGATTATATTGGTTTAATACCAGTTTTAATTGAAGAGGTAAAAAGGCTTAGTAAAGAAATAGAAGAACTTAAAAAGTTATAATTTTTATTAATTAACAGTAGGTTCAAAATACCTAAATGAACCGAATCCTGATGTACCAACTAGTTGATTATTTTCTGCAGATAAGGTTGATAAGATTAATTCACCACCCGATAGCCTACCGTAAATAAATGTACTGCTAGTCTTTATATTTTCTATTATATCAAAATTTTTATCTGGTGAAGTGAAGAAAAAACTTTTATTTTCATATTGAAAGTTTTTATTATTTAGATATTCACTCTCTAGTTGCAAAGGAGATTTATTACCATCGACACTAAGTTTTATTTTATAATCATTAGCAGATAAAACTTTTGATGTATTTAAACTATTAAATCTAGTTATATAAAATGGCACAGTACCTTCACTTTCAAATTGATGGTTACCATCTTGAGTTAGAAATATTTTATCCGGTACAGGGTCATTAACATTTATAACATAATTTTTTATTGCTTTGAAAAAATACCCACTACTATTAGTAACAACTAAAGTTACTGGATAATTACCTGGCACTGAATATCTATGAAAGGCAGATAAATCATTTTCTACTATAGTACCGTCTCCAAAATCAATAAAAAACTCAGTATCTGATATACCGGTTGGAGCAATTGTAAAGTTTGATACAGCATATATACCACCTAAATTGCCAGTATATATATTATTTGCACTTGCAGGTTTCGTATCAGATATAACTTTTTCGAATTTAGTATTGTATATATCGTACGATATATTAGCTACTGATAATGTTGAATAATCTGTATTAAAACTGTACGACATACTAAGTGTTCTCCACTATAATATTAGATAAAATAGATTTACCAGATAGATATGGGTATTTAAAGGCTGGTAATTTTAAATCATTACTTAAAATACTAATATCATTATCTGGGTATATTGGATTGTATACTAATAAACTCAACCCATCTATTTCATTTAAAATAACACCATTTTGTATTCTTCTAGATTTAATTTCTTCAACACCACCAATTTCAAAAATTTGATTGGTTAAACTATTTAAACTTACAAGATCCCCTAGATTTAAATTATCGAAATAATTAATAAAAATATTATTAATTCTTTCTTTCATTGCTTCTGTACTTGCATTACTTAAAACGTTTCTTTTTATTACTAGAAATGATTCATTAGCGATATCCTTGGTAAGTGTTTCATTATCCGTCGTTCGAATACCTAGACTAAAAGAAGTATATACCGGGTCAACAGGTACAACATTAATATTAGCCTGTTGCTGTTCTTTAAATGAATTTATAATAGATGTTTTCTGTGATGTTGAAACGTAATTTAAATTATCGTTAATATCAACATTACTAAATTTAGAAACCAAAAATAGGTATATATTATTAGCTTGATTTATTGAATTAAAATTAACTTGGTTAAATAAAACTCTACTATCATCATTCGGTTTATTTAAACCTATATTTAAAAAGTAATTTAAATATGAATTTACATACTCATTATTATTAACAACACTAAAAGATTTTAGAATTTGTGAAAAGTTAGTTTGAAGATAATCATTATAATCCTGTAAAGTAATTATTCTATTTTGAAGTTGGAAGTTTTTAGATGCATTGTTTCTAATACTCTCTATATCTTCCTTATCAACTGGATCAGTCGACTGTAAGGTATTAGAAAAATTTAAATTTTGTATTTGTGTTTGTGTTAAAAAATTAAACGTTGTATTAAAAATACTATTACTAATTCGTTCAAATCGAGGGGTAACATATAACCTAAGTTTATTACCATTTAACACACCTGGTGATAAAACTCCTGCATCTCCTGAACTTTGAATATAATAAATTAAAATACTATCACCCGCATTGAGTTTTTTACCGAAAACTCCATTACCAAATTTAAATTCATATAAGTTATTTTCATTTAATCTTTTTTCATAAACATTAGAATCTGATCCTTCTAGAAATAAACTAGTCGTTTCTTTAAACTGGGTTATAACACCGGTATCAGCATCTTGTATATATATGTCAATTGAATCACTATCAATATTAACATCTAAATTATCGTCTTCACTTCTAACTGATAAGATAACTTTTTCAAAATCTTCACCTAAAGCAAAAACTTCAGGATATTCAAAATATTGTCCTTCTTTTAAAATATTTTCACTAGAGAAATTTGTTAATGCTTGGTCACCTAAAACTGTTTTATTAAAAGTACTATCTTCGGTAAATGAATAATAATTACCACCAGCATTAAAATAGCTATATCGTTTAATAGTATATGCATCTATTGGCAATTGACTGGTAGCTGTCATATTAAATGAGAGTAAAGACGTTTGATACCCTTTTGGTTTATAATCAATTAATTTAACTATTCTATTCATGTTCTCATAGATACTGGTATCTGTAAACATCGATTCTGCAGAAGTTTGATTTAGATAGAATAATAGTAAATGGTAACTATATGCAATAACATCTATTATGGATGACATATTACTACCTTCGAAGTTTTGGTCAGTGTAGACTTCGCCTTGGTTGAGTCTTGTTTGAATCAATTCTTTTAAAGATTTCGCATCAAAAGCAGTATATTCATCTCTCGATAAATTGAAATCAGTTAAGTTATTATTTGCCATAAATATATTTAATTAGTAACTATAAAAACCAGATTTGTTTAACCTACCTTTTAAGTTAAAACGATTACTATTAAACTCAGGTACTGTAATTTGTAAATTAAGTTCGTATTCTTGTCGTTCAATATCAGCAATTACTTCTACTAAATTTATATTTATTCTAGGTTCAAACCCAACCAATGAATTTGTAATTGTTTCACCAATAGTGGTACCTCTTGCTTTCGATACAGGCAAGAATAATAAATCTCCAAAATTCATACCAAACTCAGGATTTAAAATTTTTTGACCGGGAAAGGTTGTAATAAGATTTATTAATGAGTTTTTTACAGCTTCAAAATTAGTTGATGTATTTAAATCTTTTAAATTTTTTGGACTCGTAGCTTGACTACCTTTAACTATACCCGTCTCCATATTTAAAGAAAGATCTCTATATATTACATTTTCAGTTTGATCTCTTAAAGGTTCTAAAATATTTAAATTTATAGGCATAATTATATTTAATTAGATTATGAATATATATGACTTGTTGGTTTCATAGAAGTTAAACCTTCAGATGTACCATCTCCCCAATTATCAATACTAATTTCTTCAGTAAATCTACCAGTCAATGCAACTGTCGCACCTGGTATAATATTATTATATGAAAGTATTGCTGGACTTAAACCCGGTGAAAATGGCGCTGTAATAGAAGATGTTGTTGTGGTATCAATATAATTGTAAATTGTATTATCGTTATCTACTATATTACATATGTAATTACCTGAATTCGTTTTTTGACCATTTAATGTTTTAAAATTTAATTTATTTAAATCTGCAATTATTTTAAATAGATTTAAATTAACAGTAGCTGTTTTACCGTTTTCATAATAGAATATTATCGAACCTATTGAAGAAATACTATTATTGAAAGACGTATACTTATGTGAGAAATTATCTAATTTTAAAATACCTGAAGATAAATAATTAGAAAATTTAGTCTCTGAAGTACCATCACCGTAATTAATATTTGCTTTATATAAGCTAAGATCTCCTGAATTTTGCACCACGTTATCTAAAATAAAGTTAGCATTAACTATACCAGAATATGTAAATGTTAAGGTTGTGCTTGTATTGGTACTAGGAAATGCAATAACTGGCAAAGTGATATCATTATTACCTCCAAATAAACTAATACTAGCGGGGTCGCGACTTTTTAATATTACTTTTTCATTTTCTAAAGGTATTATATTATCATTATAATTAGTGTATAATATATTTTGTATTTTTTGTATTTTATTATTTACAATTTTAAAATTAAAATAATGTACAACTAAATTACGTGTCGCATCAAACAGGTCTTGGCGTTCAAATGTAGTAGTCAATATGAATGAATTATCATAACTATTAAAGGTAAGGTTACTATTAGATATACCTTTAATATTAATTTGATTATCAAATGTAAAAGCTTCTTTAAAATAACTCGAAGTTTCACTATTTCTTGTACTTACTTCTTCTATAGTATTTTTATTGGTATCATACTTAAATAATTCGAAATAAAAACTATTATCTAATGGGTAATTAAAATTATTAAGATTTATATTAAATTTATAAATTGAATTATTATGATAACAATCAGGGGTTATAAATGATATATTTGTATTATCCTTTTTAATTACTAACGGAGATGATGCTTGCTCAATATATTTACCATCATATTTAAACGTATCTATTATAGAAAAAGAACTTAGATCAATACTAATAGTGTTTTCGTAGACGTTTATATCAGTAATGTTATTATTTAAAATTTCATTATATAATTGCGGGTTAAATTTAAATTTTTCATATATTAAATTAAAATTAGAGGCAGTTAAAGGTAGTAATGAATTTGTAGTAACATCTTTAACAAATATTTCCTTAAATGAATACAATTTATCTGATAAACCTGATAAACCTTCAATATCACCATATCTATTTTCAGATATATCTACAGTATTACCAGACTGTAAATCTTGTGTATCTTTCACTGATATATCTGAAGTATTTTTTATAACCCCTTTGTTTGGTATTATTTGTATATATTCATTGCCATATATATCAGTTTCAATTTTATCTACCGAACCATAGTTTGTTAAATCGGTAATTGAATCTGGAAAAGTACCATCATTAGTAATATTAATTCGTCTATTTTGTACAGATTGATAGGAATGAAAATAATGATTTCTTTCATTTGCTTTTACTGTTTTTCTAGAAGAGGATGATGAAATATTTTTATATGAATTATTATCAAAGAAAAAGTTAAAAGGGTTATCTCTCTTTGTATTGCTTAGGTTAACAATATCACCGTATTGATTGGGATCCGGAAAAACATAAACAAAATTATCTTTTAGCTCTTTTTTAAGCTTAATTATATATTCCCCATCTACTCTTAATATTGAAAATTTTGTAGGATTAAAAAATAGTCCTATACCTCTTTCATATTTTGAAGGTAATATTTCTTTTGCCAAAGTTGATGGAAAATTAATATTAAATAAATTATTTGCTTTGTTTTTTGCTTCAAATAATTTACCTGAAACATAATCAGTTTCAGTAGTACTTAAATAAAAATAATCTGTACCAACTAAATGCTCTGCTAATTCAGCTTCATATAAAACTCTATAGGTATCAGTACGATTAGTAATTTTGTAGTCAATAAAATCATCACGGTGTAAAAAATTAGAATTTACTTCGTTGAATTCAACGATTAATTTATATGGATTAAGCTCCGTTATAGTAATATTATTATCATTTAATACATCAATTAAAGCTTGATCAAAATCTATAAATGCATTAGTATTTATATCATTAGTTAGATATGTTTCATTTGCAGGTACTGATGCTGGGTTTACATCAAAATAATTATTATAATCATCAAAACCTAACTCCATATCTATTCTTAAGGACGACAATGAAACTACATCCCCGGTATAGTCAGGACTATTAAAATAATTAACTATATTATTTTTAATTTGATCTCTTACACTAAGGTTACTACCCTTGCCTTGTTTTTCTCTTAACTCTCTTTGAAAAGTGTTTCTTTTTTCCCTATAATAATTTAAAATTTCAACTATTTTATTTCTATAAAATGGAATCATTTTAGTTAATGAATCATTATCATCTAAATCTACTGTATTAAAAAATCTTCTTTGCTCTTGTGTGGAATATTTTAAAGTTAAATCATTAAAAAAATTCAAATATATAGCTTTAATGTTTAAAGAATTATTTTTATTATTAATAAAATCCGTTTGTTCCCATTTTTCTAAATATTTTTTATATTGAGTAAAATTTTGTGAATCATTATTATCAATAACCTTTACATAATTAAGATATTCAATAAATGTAAATGGTTTATCTACATCGTATTTTCTATCAGTTATAGTATTGGTAATACTGTTATTAACTTTATATTCTCTAAATTTAATCATTTTATAATATTTAATATTAATTTATTATCACGGTGCTTATGGTCGGAAATCAGTAGATTGTGCACCTCCTGTTATTGGCCCTGTATAGGTCGTAGTAGTCGCTGCTGTTGGTGTAGCTGCTTGATTAGTTGCCTCTTGAACTTCCACTGCAATACCTGATTTCAAGGTATTAAACTGAGGTGAAGCAACAACTCTACTCTCACCATTAATACCTTGATTTTTTGCAGAGTTACGAGTACTTTCATTTGAGTCAGTTAATGTTAAAGGTAGATTTTCAAATGTATGGGTATGTGGGTATGTTGTAAGAGTATCAGGTTGAGGTATACCTCCAATAGTGCCTCCAAAAACAGATACTATAGAACCTGGATAAGATCCACCACCGGGTATAATAGCCCAACCTATAACAGCATTTTGAACTGTTTGACCTAATGTTTGAGATGTATTCGTTACTTGAGTTTCACTCGGAGCGGTAACATGTTGTAAATATGTCTCACCTTCAACTGATAGACCACCTCCAATAACAACATTATTTTTTACCCCTAAACTACTATCTATTAATACCTGTCTTTGTCTTTTATTCCGGAGTCTTAAAATTTCTGCACTTATATTGACAACTTTACCGTCAATATTTATTTCATTTTCTGAACCAATATTAACTTGTTGACCCGCAACATTAGTAATGCTACCAGATATATTAGTCGGACCATAAGATTTTAAATTTATACCACCGGCGCCGACCATTACATTATACCTATTATTAACGTTTAAATTATATGTACCTCCAGGTAAATCTTGAACATCAACATATTCTAATAGTGGTCCGGAGTCACTATTAACATAAGTAGCTTCGCTACCTACCAAAACTTCATTAGATAATAATTTACCGATAGGATCTAATCTAATACTACCGTAATCATTCATAACAGTTCCAATATTTTCTAATTTATTTTTACTAATTTCAATTATTTCACTACCACCAAGTCCGAAATCTCTTTCTTTTATCATTAAGTCAGCTTGAATTTTTAGTATATCTTCACTTAAATTTTTATCTTCCGGTGCCCATGAACCACCTTCTGTCGATGGGCTTTTACCACTACCATTGGCAAAACCTTTACCTGCCTCACCAGGCCAATCTGCATTATTAGTACCTAATATATTTTCAGCAGGGTCTTTTTGTAGTGAATTAGCCTGGGTCTGTATTTTAAATAAGTTCATATCAAATAGAGGTGCACCTCCACCACCTGATGCTACCGTAGCACTTGATATATTTAAATTTGGAAAAGGTGTACTATCAAATGTATTTTCATTATTGACTGCCAGATATCGATTAGCTTTAGTTACTATAAAATCTGCAAAAGTACCTGATCTTCTTTGATCTATACTATTAACCTTTAAAATAATATCACCATTAGATTTAACATTATTATTGTTAGCTCGTTTAATATCAAATAATTGTTTTTGATCTTGTATAGTTGCGTATGCTTGTTTCCAATCATCGAAAAATGATTCATTTAAATTACCAATTTTTTTATATTTGTCTCTTAAAATTACTTCATCGTAATTTTTTCCAGTGAATTCATTCTTAAACCCCTTAACAGTGGTGTATTCATCATTTAGTACTAATTTTTGATTATTTTTTGTTGCTAATTCAGAATTAGTATTATTATTAAGTTCTTTAAATGACCCTGAATAATGTGTTAATTTAATTTTTTCATTATGATCAGTATTGTTAATTTCAAATGTACCGCCTTTTTGATTTAATACATATTTGTTCCTATAAGTTGTTACATTATAATCTTCTTCAGTTGAACTAGGATCATAATTTTCAAATTTGCCAGGGTAATCAACTTCATTATCATAAATACCTTGCCAATCATCTTTACCAAATGATGTACCTATTAACACAGGAAATTGAGTGTTACCGTCTCTAAAAAATACATATACATGTGAACCTACACTAGGTATACCAAATGAACCTTTAGCTTTATTAGAGTATGTATTTGGTTTATAGTTAAAAGAATATGGATTTATATTATTAACATTGTTACTATTATCGCTAAAAGCATCACTTAATCTAAAACTACTTTGATCGTAAATTTCACCTGTTGATGTTGAACTATTAGCACTTAAATTTGCATATGTATTAGTATCTGATACGGTTGCTATATTAGCGTAATTGTTGTACCTTTTAGATGTATTTTCACTTGTTAATGGACAGCTTACTTCAGCCCATGGTAAAATAACTTTTAATTTATCCATTATCGGCTGAAGTTGACCATCTATAGATTTAAAGAATTTATCATCATTGCTTTTTATCCAACTTTCATATACAGTCGGTGATAAATGAGGTACAAATACTTTAACCCTTCCTCTTTTTTGAGGGTCATTATTTTGAACTACTATACCTAAATATATACTATTAAATTCTTTTTCCATATTATCTCTTTATATTTAAATTAAATGTTGTTAATTACAATGTCAATTTAAGTTGAAATACCTTATACTGGTCGTATTACCCCGTCTACCTTATCTTCAATACCAATTACTTCTCCAGTGTCAGGATCTATAAAATCTACATATCTTTGTGAAGGTACAGGGTCAGTGTTTTCAGCAGCTTTAAATTCATCATCATATGTTTTTAAATAATCTAATATTTCCTCTTCTTTATTATACCTTGTCACTATATCGACTTTTCTTGCTAAAGGGTTCTTAACTTCAGTAATATTAAATATTTGCATTTGTTGGGTTTTTATTACATCTTTAGATACAGTCGCTTCATTAATAATTTTATCACTACCAAAAGTAAAATCTAAATTTGTTGTACCTATAAAACTATCTAAGCTATCTTTCTCTAAACTAGTTGTTTGATTGGTAAAAATGGTAGATTCAGGTATACTATTAAATGATAAATCGAATATTTTATTTTTTTGTTGTTCAACTAAACCATTAACAAAATCTAATTGCATTTGAGGGTTAAAGGAAAAATCTCTAATTTGTTTATTACTTAAATTGTTTAATTCTCCTAAAACATTTAACGAACTTTTACCCGCTACTATGCCTGCTTCTATTTCATCAGTAATATTATTAATCTGACCACTAATGGCTCCTGTTAATTTATTGCCTAGAGATAGCTCATCAAGATTTAAATTTTTAAACGAATTAGCTAAACCTTTAGTAAATTGATTTAAATTTTGACCAATATTTTGATCAACTAAACCATATAAAGAATTAAGATTTAAACTACCTAATGATGGAAATGGAAGTCCTTTTAGAGCATTAGCAAAATTTATACCGCCTGTTAATTTAGATAAATTTAGATTTAAACTAGTACCTATCATACCTTCTAATTGACCAACTAATCCACTGGTTACATTTGAGATAGAAAATGATTTAATTAAACTAGTTACCCCACTGATTTTAGAGCTTACAATACTCTTAAGTTGACTAGTAAGATTACCAATAATACCACTAAAATTTATATTAAGTCCAAATGCCATATATATATTTACTTGATATACCTCTTTCTGTATATATAATTGATGTATGTTAGTATCACATGAAAGTCCAATTAGTATATTAGATAAATCAAAAGAGTATAATGATTATGATTATGCTTTAGTTCATCTATTTGAAACACATCCTAAATATTATTCATATTTTAAAAATAGGGTAAAACAAGGTAAAGAAGTCCTTTTAGATAATAGTATTTTTGAGCTCGGAGAATCTTTTGAACCGGGGAAATTTGCTAAATATGTTAAAGAACTTAAACCTTCTTATTATATTGTACCGGATGTTCTAGAAGATGGTTATGCAACTATTAAAAGTTTCCATGACTTTACCAATAAGTATACAGAATTACCAGGTTTAAAGATAGGAGCAATACAAGGTAAAACGTATGATGAAATAGTTGATTGTTATAATTATATGTCAGATAATGCTGATTACATTGCAATTAGTTTTGATTTTAGTTATTATGTCGTAACAGGTAAAGGTAAAACAAAGCTTGATAGATGGTGTGATGGTAGACGTAGGTTAATAGAACAATTAAAGAATGATGGTGTTTGGAATAATCAAAAACCTCACCATTTATTAGGGTGCTCTTTAGCAAAAGAATTTAAAAATTATGTTGGTGATAAATCAATTAGATCGGTAGATACCTCTAACCCAGTAGTAGCTGGTATTAAGGAACTTAGATATACTGGTAATATGGGATTAAATGAAAAACCTTCAATTATGTTGGCTGATTTAATTGATCACGAGGTTACAGATACGCAAATGGAAGATATAGAATATAACGTTAATTGTTTTAAAGACATAATTGGTCATGGTAATTAGTTTTACAGGAGCTCAAAGTACAGGTAAATCTACTTTACTTGCTAAATTACAAACTGATGAAAAATTTCGTAAGTTTAACTTCGTACCGGAAATAACTAGAGGTTTAAAAAAGAAATATAAACTTAATATTAATGAAGATGGAGATGAATTTACTCAATTACTAACTATTAATAGTCATTTGTATAATTATTTTGACTTTAAAGGTAAAGATGTAGTGTTAGATAGATGTATTTTAGATGGATTTATTTATACCACATATCAATATCATATGAAAAAAGTGCCTAAGGAGATGTATAATTATAGTGAGTATCTTTTTAGAAAATTGATTGGTGAATTAGATATTATATTATATACAGAACCTGATATCCCCTTAGTAGATGATGGTGAGCGTAGCGTAGATAAAGAGTTTCGTGATAGAGTAGTTAACTTATTTGAAGAAGCAATTGATCATTATAATATAAATGTAATTAGGTTAAGTGGATCAGTTGATAATCGTATGAAAACAATTTATAATATAGTAGATAATTATGGCAAATAAAGAATTAGATAATAGTAGAATTAGTAAGCATTTA